>OAXA01000158.1_pt1 | contig 12284 bp, 3 predicted proteins | sample 1501441 | NCBI WGS metagenome assembly OAXA01 (sample SAMEA2580299, study PRJEB22360) | human gut metagenome | biome: human gut; feature: human-associated habitat; material: faeces | place: Denmark | collected 2008/2010
CTTCTTCGACAGCCGATCCCTGCGAGAGCTTGCGCAGCATCTCATGGTTTCTCATCCCGAAGGGAGCGCCTCCCTGGTAGGTAGCGCCGCAATCCAGCCAGACACGTCCTCCACTCCTATGGAAGTGTCCGCGGTGACCGTCGCCTCAGGAGTCGTCGTAGAGGCGACGGACAGCCGCCAGACCGGAGAATCCACTAGCCCTGAGCAATTTGCGATTGTAGGCATGGCTGGGCGTTATCCGAAGGCCTCCAATGTGGCTGAATTCTGGGACAACCTGTGGCACGGTCGCGATAGCATTGACCGCATCCCATCTTCGCGTTGGCAGCAGTGGGGCGCTCCCGTGTACCCGGATGATTTCGGTCTCGGCTGGGCGGGGATGTTGGAGGATGCGGATTGCTTCGACGATCGCTTCTTTGCAGTAGCACCCTCCGAAGCCGAGGTGATGGATCCTCAGGAGCGGATCTTGCTTGAGTGCGCCCATCATGCAATCGAGGATTCTGGTCATCGCCCGGACAACCTGGCTGGACGTCAGGCTGACGGTTCGTTGGCAGTAGGGGTCTATGTCGGGGCGATGTACTCCGAATATCAGTTGTACGGTGCCCAGTCACAAATGGGCTCGAACGGCTATGCGCTGAATGGTGTGCCTGCCGCCCTCTCCAACCGCATCTCGTACACCTACGGTTTCGGTGGCCCCAGCATGACGGTGGACAGCATGTGTTCGTCTTCACTCACTGCCCTGCATGTGGCGTGTCAAGCGCTGCGACGCGGGGATTGTGAGGTGGCTCTGGTGGGCGGCGTCAATTTGTCGGTGCATCCCAACAAGTTCCGCTTGCTCAGAGCCAGCGGTTTCACGAGTCCTCACGGTCGTTGTAAGGCTTTCTCTGCCGATGCTGCAGGGTATGTGCCGTCAGAAGGCGTTGGAGTCCTCGTCGTCAAGCCGCTTGCCCAAGCCCTTGCTGATGGCGATCACGTTTATGGGGTGGTTGCGGCTACCTCACTGGGGCATGGCGGTCGGAGCAATGGATTCACGGTTCCTCGACCCGCGGCACAAGCCCATGTTGTGAATGAGGCGTTGCTTCAGGCAGGGTTGAGCGGCGCCGATGTGGACTACGTCGAGGCTCATGGAACGGGCACCAGGTTGGGCGATCCGCTGGAAATCGATGCTCTATTCCGCGCGCTCGGCGCGGAGCGTTCCCAGCCCTGCCTCGTGGGTTCGGTGAAGTCGAACATCGGTCACTGTGAGAGCGCGGCTGGGAAGGTGCTACTCCAGATGCAGCACGAGACTCTCGTCCCCAGCATCCATGCAGACGAACTCAACCCAGACATTGAGTGGGAGTCTGTGGGCATGGAGGTGGTGCGCGAGCTCCGTCCTTGGCCGTCGAACCGCCGTCGGGTGGCAGGTGTCTCTGCTTTTGGCGCGGGCGGATCCAATGCTCATGTGATTTTGACCTCAGCCCCGGTTGTCCAAGAGGAGTATTCTCCAAACTGTGACGTCGTCGAGCTGCCTCTATCGGCTTTTTTTCCCGGCGGGCTGGGCGGCGTGCTGCGGATCCTCTATCGGCTTGTCGCCCGGGCGATCTGGCTGCTATTGCCCGGCAATTGCAGGAGTGGTTGCGAGGCAAGCAACTGACTTCGACTGAACTTGCCGACGTGGCTTACACCTATCAAGTGGGACGGATGCCTTTGGAACACCGTGTCTTGCTCGTTGCACACGACCAGCAGGAGCTGGAGTGCGCTCTCGCCTCCGTGTCAAGGGGATCGACCTCGTCATCTCAGCCCGTCTCCTTGGAAGGCCAGGCGTGGTTGGCTGGCGAGTCAGTTGCGTGGCAATTTGATCCGCAGCGTCGGCGAATCTCACTTCCTGGTTACCCGTTCGCGCGTCGTCGGCATTGGCGTCCTGAGCCGTGGACACAGGTGCAAGCGGCACAGGAAGTCACGCTTGTGCCAGTTCATGCCCTCGTTCATCGCAATGTGTCCTCGATGTTCACCCAGTGTTACGAGAGTGACTTCGGACCCGACACACCGGTTGTCGCTGACCATCGTGTCCAAGGTGTCCCAGTGCTTGCGGGTGCGGCCTCTCTTGAACTGATGGCGGTAGGAACAGGGCTTGGTCTCGAGGCCCCTGTTACGCGGTTCACTCATGTGGCGTGGTCATCGTTGGTGAGTTTGGCGGAACCGGTGACATTGCAGACATCTCTGGTTCCGGAGGTAGACGGCCTCGCTGTTGACGTGCGCTTTGGGGCGACGGTGGCAGCGTCGGCAATTGCTGACCTAGATGATGAATCGCCTTCTTTGGAACGCATCGATCTTGATGCTTTGCGACGTCGCTGTGGGAGCCCAGCACCGGCCGACGCTGTGATCAGTCGACTTGAGGCGCTCGGTCTCACTCATGGTCAGTCGTATCGGCAACTGGTGGCGTGTAGCGCCGCGAGTGATGAGGTGCTGGCGGTTATCGGATCGACGGCTGGCGATGGGCATCCTTCATTAGCAGCGATGCTCAATGCCGCATTTGAGTGTTGTGTCCTTCTGGGGCGCGAGCCCGGTCTGTGGTTGCCTTTTGCGGCTGATTCCGTGCGGTTCGCCGCTATGGATCTTCCTGCCCAGATATATGCCCACGTGCGCAGGCGTGTCACGTCCAGCACCGCATTTGTTGCTGACGTTGCTCTGGCAAACGAGTCGGGCGATGTGCTGGTGCGAGTCGATGGGCTCGCGCTGAGAGAGGTGAAGGAGACGTCTCATGTTTGATCAGACTGTTCGCTGTTTTCGCACCAGTGAGGTTGCTGCTCCGACGTCGCCTTCTGAGAGCCTGCCCCGTGTTCTGGTGGTAGCAGATCCCGGATCGCAAGACACGGCGCGGATTTTGTCGGCTCTGGAAACTGCGTCGCCTGCTCATGCGGGCTCGACCGTGGCCGTGGAACACCAACTGGTCAATCTCAGCGAGACCGATGTTGTGGTGGCTCTGGTTGACGATGTGACGGATCCCCTGCGGCTGCTCGCGATGCAACTGGAATTACTCCATGCCGTGATGAAGCACGGTTCCGCCACTCCGATCAAGATCATGTGGTTGATTGAGCAGACTGGGGAACAGGCCTCCGCATGCGCCAAGGCGATGGCTGCTTTCTGCCGCGTGGTGACTGAAGAAGACCCCGATTACCGTCTGCGCACGGTCGTGTTTGAGCGATCCTCCCTGGAGCCGCAACCACTTCGGCTCGTGGCTGAGTTGTCGCAAGATGAGGAGTGGGTGCGGCTCACATCGAGCGAGCGGTTGGTGCTGGCGATCGAGCCGACCGACCTCCCGAAAGGGGATTGGCCGTCACTCGGATCCCAGGAGGCTGTCATCATCAGTGGTGGCGCAGGAGAACTAGGCCTCACTTTGTCGGCGCAACTCCTGCAGCGGAGCGATGCTCAGGTGATCATGGTCGGTCGCCACGCTGAGACGGCGTCCAAGGTCCAGCGTGCACTGAGCACTCTCTCTCGGGAGAGGGAACGAGTCAGGTACGCCCAGTGCGATATCACCGATACCACGGCAGTCGCAGCCCTGTGCGATGGCCTGCGCCAGGAGGTTCGGATCCGCGGCGTTATTCACAGCGCAGGCTTGGTAGATGACAGTTTCGCGCGGATGAAGAGTGTTGACGCGGCGGTGGCCGTCGCTGCCCCCAAAGTGGCAGGGTTCCATGCCTTAGCGGAGGCGACGCGGGATGACTCCTTGGCGTTCTTCATGACGATCTCCTCGCTAGCAGGGACATTTGCCAATGTCGGGCAGTCCGATTACGCCTTCGCGAATGCATTCCTCGATGCCATGATGGAGGAGCGAGCGACCTGCTCTACAGAGGGCGGTCCCCGTTATGTTTCCGTCGCTCTGCCGGCATTACGGGGTACCGATCTGGTGGAGCACGTGTCATCGACGGCGCTGGCCAACGGTATCTCGTGTGAGCAGGCAGCCGCAGCCCGCGCGGGGAGGCTCGGCCGGCCAGGAAGCCGGAATCCCTTGCGGATACATCCGATCCTGACGATGGCGTCCCAGCCGCGACGTCGCTGCAAGAGATCGAAGGGTTTGTCCTTGAGATCGTGCGTCACTTCACCAAGCTCGACGCAGAAGACTGCACGGCGTCCACGACGTTCCAGCAGATGGGCGTGGAGTCGATCCTCGCGCTGTCGATGACAGCGGAGCTAGAGAAGCGTTTCGGCCGGCTTCCTAAGACATTGTTCTTTGAGCACGAGAATGTTCGCGAACTTGCCGCTCGTCTAGCTCAACGTAATGGGGTCACAACCGACGATCAGGAGCCGAGGCCGGAATCCCGCTCTCGGACAACTCGCGCGATCCCCGAGCACCGAGATGAGGCGATCCCGGCGAAGTGGAGGTTACTGGCTGCCCGTGGTGCCGCCTTGAGCGGGCGTGCGTCGCATTCCTCGTCGCCCGCAACAGGCGACATCGCCATTGTGGGCATGGCTGGTCGCTACCCCAAGGCGCCGGATTTGGAGGTGTTTTGGCGCAACCTGCGTGACGGCGTTGACGCGATCACTGAAGTCCCGGCTTCTCGGTGGGACCATGACGCGATCTTCGATCCAAACGGCCGTCGGCCTGGGACTACATCCGCTCGCTGGGGTGGATTCCTAGACAAGATCGATAGCTTTGATCCCCTCTTCTTTGGGATTTCGCCCGCTGAAGCAAATTACATGGATCCCCAAGAACGCCTCTTCTTACAGACTGCTTGGCATGCTGTCGAAGAGGCTGGCTACCGACCGGATGCTCTCCGAGGCGAACGCATTGGTGTCTTTGTTGGTGCGATGTTCAGCCACTATCAGCTGCTCTCCGATGCTGCTGGCGTGCGTGGTGGAGCTTCCTTCTCGTCGATCGCTAATCGGGTCTCGTGGACCCTGGGCCTCCGCGGCCCGAGTATTGCCGTCGACACGATGTGTTCCTCCTCGCTGAGCGCTCTTCACATGGCGTTGCAGAGTCTGGCCGACGGGGGATGCCGCGCTGCCATCGTGGGCGGCGTCAATGTGATGCCTCACCCGTCGAAGTTCGTCACTCTGTCGCAGGCAGGTTTCCTTTCCAGCGATGGGCGCTGCCGCTCCTTTGGAGCTGGGGGCGACGGATATGTCCCGGCCGAGGGAGTCGGGGCCGTGCTAGTGAAGCCTTTGGAAGCGGCGCTAACTGACGGCGATCACATCCATGCGGTCATCAAGGGCTCTGCCCTGAATGCAGCAGGACGGACGAATGGTTTCACGGTTCCAAGCCCGGCCGCGGAGGGCGACGTCATCGCTGAGGCCTTGCGACGCTCTGGGGTGGACCGAGCCAGCATTAGCTACATCGAGGCGCACGGTACAGGCACGGCGCTTGGTGACCCGATCGAGGTCATTGGTCTCCAGAATGCGCTTTCGCCGGCTCCGTCGGCACCGGTCTGGATAGGGTCTGTCAAGTCTTCCATCGGCCATGCAGAGTCGGCGGCGGGTATCGCGGCGTTGACCAAGGTGGTCCTTCAGCTCGAGCATGACACCATCGCCCCGTCGCTCCACTCTGCCCAGCTGAACCCACATCTCGATCTCGCGGAAGCCGGTTTCAAGATTTCTCAAGAGGCTGTTGCGTGGCCAAACAGTGGAGAGCGCCCGCGTGTGGCGGGGATCAGTGCCTTTGGTGCGGGTGGCTCCAACGCGCATGTCATTGTGGCCTCGGCACCTGCAGAGCGTCTCGTTGACGTTGATGAAGCTGGATCCCACGTGGTGGTGCTCTCGGCTCCAGACGAGGATCGCTTAGCGGCTGTCGTCGAGAGTTGGCGACGGTGGTTGCATGGCTCTAGCGAGAGCGCACCCTGGAGATTCGCTCACGCACTCGACACGATCCTGGGATTGCCTGTGGGAACTGTTGAGGCGAGCGACCCGCTCGATTCCCTGGGTTTGGACCAGGTGGGACTGCATCGCGCACTGTCGTTGGTGGGATTGTCTTCGCTGCCTGCCGACGCACGTACCGTCGGTGACGTCGAGAGCGAATCGGCTTCGCGGATTTCCTCGTCCTTGCCTTCTCTCGCCGCGATTGCAATGACCTCACAGTGCGGCCGTCAAGCTTTTGCGTGCCGCCTTGCACTGGTCGTCTCGTCGCTCGAAGAACTTTCCACTGCTCTGGATTGTGTGGCACAGGGGGAGTCTCATCCGTCTGTTTTGACGAAGCCGGCCGACGCCGCGTCCCTTTCCTTCATGCTTGGCGCCGACTTCACGACCTCCTTTGCCGCCGACGCGCTAGCCCATCATCGGTGGGAAGACGTTGCTCGGTTGTGGGTTGCCGGTGTCAATGTCGATTGGGAAGTCGCGTGGCAGCATTCGCGCCCCACGCGCGCCAGTCTTCCGCTCTATCCATTTAGGGAGGGCTCGTGCTGGCTGATTCCTGTGGGGGCGGGTGAGCCGCTGGCGAAATCTGGTTCGGCTTCGGAAGCCAGCGAGGCGCCGGTGGTGACAAAGCCGGTCCATCGAGCGGATGTGTCCGAAATCGTGCTGGATGTCTTCAGCACCGTGCTCGCCATCCCACGTGAACGTCTGACGAGCAGCGGCACGCTGGAGGGCTATGGCGTCGATTCCATCCGCGTCCGCCAGCTCCTTACAGCGTTGGAAGAGGTCTTGCCAGGGATTCCTGTGTCTCTCATGTTCGAGGCGGAGACCGTGGGGGACGTGGTCCAAGCGATCCAGCGGCTCTACCCAGACGGAGCCCCCGAAGTCCCATCAAGTACTCAGCAGTCTCGCTGCGAAGTCGCTGCTAGAACGGTGACGAGCCAAGGAGATATTGCTGTCATCGGCATGGCTGGAAGGTTCCCCGGTGCCTCAGATGTTGACGCATTGGCTCGTCGGCTGATCGCTGGCGACGATCTGATCAGTGAGGTTCCCGCACATCGCTGGGACTGGACCCGCTACCCGGATCATCAGGTGCGGTGGGGAGGATTCATTAGCGACGAGAGGTGCTTCGATGCCGAGTTCTTCGGTATTTCTCCTAGCACCGCGGCCTATCTGGATCCCCAAGAACGTGTTCTGCTGGAGTGTGCGTGGCACTGTGTGAGCGACGCTGGTTATGTTCCGCCTGCCATGGCTCAGACTGGCCAGCACCAACTCACTCCACAGACTGGCGTGTATATGGGTGTCTCTTTCAAAGACTATGCGCTGTTCGGCGCGCAGGACATGGGCCGGGGAGTGCTCTTACCGCTCGATTCACAGCACTATTCGTCGGCAAACCGCATCTCTTATCACCTTGATCTTCATGGCCCCAGCGTCGCGATGGATACTGCCTGTTCGTCGTCTCTCACTGCGCTGCACGCTGCGTGTGCAGACTTGCGGGTTGGACGTGTGGACGCTGCGCTCGCAGGAGGTGCCAACCTTCTGCTGCACCCGGCGAAGATGCTCACTTTGGATTCGTTTGGATTCGTGTCAGATGACGGCCACTGCCACAGCTTTGGTGACGGTGGGAATGGGTATGTTCCGGCCGATGGCGTCGGAACAGTTTTGCTCAAGCGACTTGAGGATGCTGAGCGAGACGGTGACCGCATCTACGCGGTAATCCGGGGGACTGCAGTGAATCATGGCGGTCGCATGCGCGGTTACACCGTGCCAAGCATTGAAGCGCAGGCGGCCCTCGTTGGTGCTGCGCTGGCCGACGGCGACGTCGACCCGCGTTCGGTGTCCTTGATCGAGGCGCATGGAACAGGTACGGACTTGGGCGACCCCGTCGAGGTAGAGGCACTTGGTCGAGTGTTTGCAGACGTGCCACAAGGCACAATGGCCATGAGTTCCATCAAGGGCAACATCGGTCACGCCGAGGCAGCAGCGGGTATCGCCCAAATGATCAAGGTGCTGCTACAACTACGCGATAGGAAGATTTATCCACACTGCACTAACTCGACGCGAGTGAACCCGTTGCTCGGCCTTGAGCAGACCCCGTTCCGCCTGCCCGACTCAATTGAGCCTTGGGAATGCCCCGTCATCGACGGCATGACAGTGCCGCGTCGAGCCGCGATTAGTTCCTTCGGTGCAGGAGGAGCGAACGCCCATGTTGTGGTGGAAGAGGCAACCGCTCAGCCCGATGTCGCCCCCAGGACTGGCGCGGAACTGCTCGTCTTCTCTGCCACCAATCCCACTGCTCTCCGTCGTCAGATCGAGGCCTTCGTGGCGGAGACTCTCGAAAACGAGGAACTCTCGCTCGCCGATGTGGCAACAACCCTGCGGTTGGCGCGGCCTGCCCTCAACCAGCGACTAGCGCTCGTGGCTGGCGACCTGCGGGAGGCACGTGAACAACTCCGCTTCTTCTTAGATGGGTCGATGTCCGGATTGCACGCGAGTACTCCGCAGGTGGATGCGGTGGGCGTTCTCCGGGATCGCCCCACTGACGGAGAACTCGACTCCGTGGCCGGTGATTGGGTGGCGGGTACCGTGCTTTGGGGCAGTGGGTGGCAGACTGGCCGCACCACGGCACTGAAGGGATACTCCTTCGCACGTGATGAGCATTGGCTCTATAGTGCGGTCGACGATCCGCAGGCTCCGCTCGATCCAGCTCGACGCGAGCGAGACACGACCTTGTTGGAACGACTTGCCCATGCGACGGACAACGAGCGACATGATGAGGTTGAGAGCACGGTCCGCTCATTGATTGCGGCTCACTTGGGATACGAGCAGCCGGAGATCATCGATGGGGACAGGGGGTTCTTTGACCTCGGCCTAGACTCCATTACTTCGATGGACCTAGTCAACGCCCTTGAGACGGAGGCTGGACGTGAGCTTGATCCGCAGATGTTCTTTAACTTTCCCACGGTGAATCGCCTCACGGAGTATCTGCTCGAGCAGTTGACGGTAACTGGGGATGACGCAGTGAGCACGCGGGCGGGCGATGTCGATGCGGCAATCACTGCGGGACCCCTTGCGATGATTAGCCCGGACTGGCAGGCTCAGGAACTGTCGGGGAGTCGCGGAAACGTCCCTGACCGCGTGCTGCTAATGGACGTTGATGGCAAGGTGGCAGAGGCTTTTGCCAACCTTGAAGAGGATCAGCGACCGCAGCAGATCGTGCATGTCACGTTTGGTGAAGAGAAGGCACGAGAGTCCGAGAATCACTTTGTGGTGCGTGCAGGCGAGGTTGATGACCTGCGCTGGGTGATTGAGGAGATCGGCGAGCCGATCGACCATGCTGTGTATTGGTGGAATCAGGCGCGCGCGCCCATTGAGGAACAGGTCGAGAGCAGTTTCTACGCGGTCCTCGCCCTGTGCCAAGCGTTCCAGCAGGGTGAGGGCCAGTCACCTCGAAGGGTGGTGCTTGGGTTCAAGACAGCACGAAAGGCCCCTGCCCCGGCTGCCGTCAACGCGCTCAGCGGCCTAGCGAACGCAGTGCGGTTGGAAGCGGGTGCGCCCAGCGTGAGCACGCTGGAGATCAGCCATCCATCGTGGCCGTGGCCAGCTGTGGCACAGGCGATTCTGGATGAGTTGCGGCAAGAAGTTGTGGACACGATCGTTCGTCGTCGTCCAGAACGCGAGGTGCGAAGGTTCACATCGGTCCAGCCACACATCGATGAATTGCCCTTGCGCGAGCGAGGCACTTACCTCGTCACGGGTGGCGCAGGCGGTTTGGGGTCACTATTCGCCAAGGAGCTGGCCAGCCGATACCAAGCGACCGTGATCCTACTGGGCCGTCGTCCCTCCTCGCCGGAGACAGACAAACTCGTGTCTGAGATCGAGGACAGGGCTGGCCATGCTGAATATGTGAGCTTCGATATCAGTGATGCTGGTGCCATGTCTCGCTGTGTTGAAGCTGTGACACAGCGCTATGGGGTAATTCATGGCGTCATCCACGCCGCTGGCGTGACCCGAGACTCTGCGCTGGCACACAAGACGCCCGAGGAAGCTGCTGCGGTTCTCGCGCCCAAGGTGGCTGGTACGAGAGCCCTGTTGGAGGCGACGGTCGACCAACCCCTAGAGATGTTTGTGGCGTTCAGTTCTGTGGCCAGTGTGCTGGGCAACTTTGGTCAAAGCGACTACTGCTATGCGAATGCATTCCTAGATCATGCGATGTCTCAAGCAGCTGAAGAACGGGCCGGAAAGTGGCTCTCTATCGCGTGGTCCTTCTGGGACGGGGTAGGCGGTATGCCTGCTAGCGATGGCGTTAAGACCTGGATGCGAAGCCGCATGGGGATTGAGCCGCTTGGTCCAGACGATGCCTGGACAGGCTTGTCGATGGCGCTGAGTAGTGACGAGCCTCATGTCATTGTCACCAAGGGCGATCTCAACAAACTTAGCGAGGTCTTTGCGACCTCAATCCATGCCGCGGAAGCTCACTCAGATGATCTTGCGGTGGTTGCGAGCGAGACAGAAGATATCGCGCTCGATGATCTTGAAGAAGACGATTTGGCCGAATTGCTATGTCGCGAAATGGACGCGGCAACGAAGGAACTGGGACAAGCATGAGCCTCGACACCAAGGAACTGCTCAAGCAATCGATCGTGACGATCCGGGAGCTCCGCGCCGAATTGGACGCAGCGCGGGACGTGCACCAGGCTAAGCCGATCGCCATCGTTGGCATGGGGTGCCGCTTTCCCGGAGGCGCGGAGAGCCCTCAGCGCTACTGGGATCTGCTGCGCTCCGGGCGCACCACAGTGACTTCCGTTCCGCGCGAACGCTGGGACGCGGATGCCTTCTATGCGCCGCCGCCAGGCAAGCCAGGGCGCAGCTACATTCGTGAGGCCCACTTCCTGGCACAAGATGTCGCTGAGTTTGATGCCAGATTTTTCAAGATGCCCCCGGTGGAATGCCGCTCCACAGATCCCCAGCACCGACTGCTGCTGGAGACCAGCTGGCATGCTTTGGAAGATGCCGGCATCGATCCGACCAGCCTGCTTGGCAGCCGTACGGGTGTATATCTGGGAATCTCCAGCAATGCGGAGTACGGCAGTCTCATTGACTCGGTCTCAGAAGTTAACCAGTACGTGTCGACGGGTGTGATCTCCAGCGTAGCAGCAGGCCGACTTTCCTATTTCTACGGGTTTAACGGGCCAGCGGTCGCTATCGATACCGCATGCTCATCCTCACTGGTTGCCGTCAAACTTGCGATGGATGCCTTGCGTCAATCTGAGTGCGAGGTTGCCCTCGCAGCCGGCAGCAGCCTCATGCTCGCGCCTGCGGTGATGAGCAGCCTGTGCGCAATGAACGCACTGGCACCGGACGGTCTCAGCAAGCCCTTCTCTGCCGATGCTGATGGGTATGGACGCGGTGAGGGTTGTGGAGTCCTCGTTCTCAAGCGTCTTTCTTCGGCGCTCGAAGACAACGACCGGATCTGGGCTGTCTTGCGAGGTGCAGCTGTCAATAATGACGGTGAAAGTAGCGGTCTGACTGTTCCGAACGCTCACGCTCAGAGAGACGTATTGCAGCGCGCGCTGGAGTGCGCTCAGGTGGCCGCCACCGAGGTGGATCTCATCGAGACTCACGGGACCGGGACGCCTCTTGGTGACCCGATTGAAGTGGATGCCATTCGGGCTGTCTATGGGGATCGCAGTACGCCCCTTTATCTGGGCGCTGCCAAGGGAAATGTGGGACACCTGGAATGCGCGTCGGGAATGGCCGGGTTGGTGAAAGCCGTGCTGCAGTTGCAACATGCGCAGATGGTGCCGGTGGCGGGCCTCGCAGAGGTGAACCCGCGTATCCGCCTCGGAGATCACATCCGTTTCCCCCAAGAGACTGAGCCCTGGCGGCAGCTGCAACAAGGGACGAGGATCGCTGGCGTTAGCTCCTTTGGTTTCAGCGGCACCAACGCGCATGTGTTGGTTGAGCAGGCTCCTGAGCAGGGCGAACGAGAGAAGGACAGGGGCAGTTCCCCGGTGCTCACCCTGAGCGCCAAGACCGAGACGGCGTTGCTGGTCTTGGCCAGAACCTACCGTGACTTCCTCTCTGCCCACCCGGACGTCGACCTTCAGGCTGTATGTGATCAGACCAGTCGTGGTCGAGCTCACTTTGAGCACCGTTTGGTGCTCCTTCCCTGTGACGTCGCCGACGCTGTCGAGGCTTTGGATGAGGTGCTGGCTTGGGCTGATGGGCAGGAAGACCTCTATGCCGCAGGTGTGGAGATCCTCGGCACTAGCCATGGCCGGGATCGTTACGCTGCTAAGCGTCATCTGTATCAGACCTTGGCCCATGGGCGTGCCTTCCTTGCCCACACCGATCACCAGATTCCCCCGCGCTTCTTCCTTGCACTGGGCCGCGACACGACGGTCGCAAAGGAGCAGCGAGATGACTGGCTTCGGTGGCAGGGCTATCGGTCAGGCTGG
>OAXA01000172.1_pt1 | contig 11933 bp, 9 predicted proteins | sample 1501441 | NCBI WGS metagenome assembly OAXA01 (sample SAMEA2580299, study PRJEB22360) | human gut metagenome | biome: human gut; feature: human-associated habitat; material: faeces | place: Denmark | collected 2008/2010
CTATCATTTCTCTTTTTCGCGAATAAGATTATCTTTATCGAAAACTTATTATCGTTTATCGATAATTATATAGTACACTCTTAATTTCTCCTTGTCAACACATTTTTATCGTTTTTCGATATTTTTTATCTAAAAATCAAAAAAACCAGTCAAGAAAATCTCAACTGGTTAGCTTACTTATGTTAATCGCCTAGACTGGTCATACTTCCGTCTAGACTTTTTATGAGTTTAAGAGGAGGGATTCTACGTTATGAAAAAAAGGAAAAAGGGATTTTGGAAAATGAGGGATGAAAGTTGTAGAATATGGGTAAATTTAGCCTCTTCCTAGCATCAATACTAGTTTTGATAAACCTTAAAGTCTTGAGGATGCTTCTGGAAATTTCGATTGTAGGTTACTTTAATTTTTACTGTCATTGTTTTGTCCTCCTTTTTAGGAATGGTTTGGCCTAGCCAAAACGTTTTATTATCAAAAACTATCTCGTTTTGATGGTTTTATTATAGGTGTCCTAACTTAAAGAAAGCTTGTAATAAGCTTGAAGGAGACTTAAAACTCTCAGTGAGTTTACTGAGAGTTTTTCTGTCTAAAGCATAGATAAAATAATTCCCAAGACCAGAGCCACCCAAACGGCATAGCGAATTGTCGCATGATAGCGGTAACTTTCAATAACCTTGGGTAGCTTTGTAAAGAGATAGGCAATGTAAGCAACTATGGAAAGAAAATACCCTTTAAAATTCCAGGACGAGCTTAAGATACTAAAATCTTCGAATAGGGGCACAAGCATCAGTACAGCCGTAAGCATACACCAGACCGGTAAAAGCGTCCTTTCCTTTTGATGCTGTATATGGATAATCAGCTGAGCTATAAAACCCGCGACGTACATAATCAGTAATACCGAACAAACTAGAGAGATAAGAAGTGAATAAAGATATAGGGTATGAAAGTCCGTCTTTCCTTCTATCAGCTTTGCCAATTCGGTAATAAACCAGATCAAGATGAAGGCGAAAAAATAAAATATAAGACCTAGTGTCATAAGAAACAAGGGATGCAAGATCGCAAAAAAATCGATTTTTAACCGTTTCTTTTTCATAGGTTTCCTCCTCAATCAAACTCGCCTTGGCTTCTCAAATGAGCTCCAAGCACCTGCCAATCAGGATTCTCACGCCAGTTAGGGGTAGATACAATTTGGCTGGCCACGCGCCTTGCTTCTTCTAGGATATTATAGTCTTCCACAATATCAGCCACTTGAAATTCAGGAATTCCTGACTGACGTGTCCCAAAGATCTCTCCTGAACCACGCATTTTAAGGTCCTCTTCTGCTAGAACAAAACCATCCGTAGTCTCACACATGGCCTGCATGCGTTTTTTCCCGGTATCATTTTTAGGATTAGCCACCAAAACACAGTAGGACTGCTTATGGCCACGACCTACACGTCCTCGAAGTTGGTGCAGCTGGCTAAGTCCAAAGCGGTCGGCATCCATAATGACCATAACCGTAGCATTTGGCACGTTAACCCCAACTTCGATAACTGTAGTTGATACTAAAATCTGAGATTTTTTATCCTTGAAATCTTGCATAATTTGGTCTTTTTCATCATTTTTCATGCGACCGTGCATCAGAGCCACTGTAGCTGAATCCCCAAAGAACTCTGTAAGTTCCTGATGAAGAGCTACCGCATTTTTCAAATCAAGAGCCTCAGACTCTTCAATCAAAGGAGAAATAAAATAGACCTGAGCATCTTTTTCCAACTCGCCCTTAATCCAAGTCAGTACGGTATCTAGTTGCTCATGTTTAACCCAACGGGTAATAATAGGCTTACGCCCTGCTGGCATCTGGTCAATGATTGACACATCCATCTCCCCAAAGGCAGTGATCGCCAAAGTCCTAGGGATAGGTGTCGCTGTCATCATAAGGACATCAGGATTGTCACCTTTCTCACGGAAAATACGACGTTGATTAACCCCAAAACGGTGCTGCTCATCAGTAATTACTAGCCCAAGCCTGTGATAAGTCACAGCATCCTGAATCAGTGAGTGAGTCCCCACAATCATCTGAGCCTCCCCAGATTCGATTTTGGAAAGAGCTACTTTTTTGTCCGCCGCCTTCATCCCAGAAGTTAGGAGCACTACCTCTAGCTCAGGAAAAAGCCCCTGTAAACTCTGATAGTGCTGCTCCGCTAAGATTTCCGTCGGTACCATGAGGGCAGACTGCAATCCTGCCGTATAAGCCCCATACATGGCCAGACTAGCGATAACTGTTTTCCCTGAGCCCACATCTCCTTGTAAGAGACGGTTCATATGAGCCCCAGATTTCATATCAGCTAGGATTTCCGATAAACTGCGCTGTTGGGCTTCTGTCAAGGGGAATGGTAATTCTGCAATTTTGGCTTTGATTTTGGCTTCATCGTAAGCAATTGCTAGACCATTGGTTTCGGACTTATTTTCAGCCTTGAGCACCTGTAAGTTCATCTGGAAATAAAAGAGCTCCTCAAACTTGGTCCTACGTAAAGCCTGCTTATATTCAGCCAAATCTTTCGGAAAATGCATAGCACGCACAGCCTCTTGGCGTCCCATAAGACGATACTTGTCCATAAGCACCTGTGGGAGACTCTCCTCCAACAAATTCAAGGCCCCACTATCAAAAGCTGCCCTTATAGCCTTTATCAGCTGGGCCTGACTAACGCCCTGGGCCACATGGTAAACTGGCTGCATATCGTCCTCAACTTGAGCCAACACTTTCATACCAGTCACTGCAGACTTCTTCTGGTCCCATTTGCCAAAAATAGCCACTTCTGCCCCCATCTCAATCTTGTCCACAAGATAAGGCTGGTTGAAGAAACTAATGGCAATCACTGCCTCTCCTTGCTTGATTTTAAAACTCAGACGATTCCGTTTAAAGCCATAATACTGCACATTGGCAGGTGTCACCACCGTTCCCGTAATAACAGCCTTTTCGCCATCCATCAGTTCAAAGATAGACTTACTCTTAAAATCTTCATATCGGAAAGGAAAATAAAGCAAGAGGTCCCCAACCGTGTGCAAATCTAATTTGGTAAATTTTTCAGCGGACTTAGGACCAAAGCCTTTCAAATCCGCAATCGGTGAATCTAGTTGAATCATATCCTCTATCATTTCTATCGTGTTCTTCTCCTCGTGAAAGAGGAAGCCTTATCAGCTATTATAACACATGAAAATGGTCTTCACTAAAATCAAAAAATCCAGTATCAAACTGGATTTCTCTTTTTATTTATATTAATCATAGCTACGAGGTACACGATCACTAAGCAAACAAAGAACTTCGTAGTTGATAGTACCACGTTTTTCAGCCACCTCTGTCGCAGTGATGCTTGCTCCTCCATTTCCACCCATAAGAGTGACAGGAGTTCCTAGGGGATAAACCTTAGGAAGGCGAACAGTGATTTGGTCCATAGACACACGCCCAACAATAGGACAAAGCTGTCCATCCACAATAACGTGGAAACCTTGTAAATCTCTGGTCCAACCATCCGCATAGCCAATCGGAATGGTTCCAATAACCTCATCAGCTGTCGTCGTATACGTTGCACCATAACCCACATCTTGACCTGCTGGCAGGGTCTTAACATGAACAAGTGCTGTCTCCAAACTTAAGGCAGGACGAATGTTATATGGAAGGTCTAAAACACTGCCACTAGGATTGAGACCATAGATGACGACACCTAGACGTACCGCATTAAAGACTGTTTCTGCATGCCAGATACTCGTCGCAGAGTTGCTAGCATGTACCAAGCGAGGGCGGTCCACCAAGTTATTAACCAAATCCGTGAAGAAGGCCAATTGACGCTTGAATTTACTATCATCTGCCTCATCAGCCGTTGCAAAATGAGTAAAAATACCTTCGACATTCGCACCAAGTGATTTCAGACCAGCAATCAAGCTATCCGCATCCCCTTGGCTACGCACCCCAATACGACCCATACCTGAATCAACCTTAATATGACAGGTTAAACCAGTCAAATCAAGCCCTTGATTCTTAGTCATTTCCAACCACTCTAGCGAAGCTACCGTCAGCGTGATGTTTTCTTGAATAGCCAAAGGAACCTCGTCTGGCAAGACTACTCCTAAAATAAGTATCGGTTGTTCTAAGCCAGCTTGACGAAGTTCAAGCGCCTCGTCTAGGTTGGAAACACAAAAACCATCCACCTGCTTAGATACATGCTTGGCCACTTCGACAGCGCCATGACCATAAGCATTGGCCTTAACAACTGCAAAAGTCTGCACCTGTTTAGGGATGTGACTAACCACTTGTTCAATATTTTCTGAAATTGCTGATAGATCAACCTTTGCCAAGGTTGGTCGATGTAAACTTGAAATCATAAGCTATCCTCTTCCAACATCTATCTCTTAGTTTTTTTCTAAAATGACACTTGCCTGAACAAAATCACCGCTATGGGAAATCGAGATAAAAACCTTGCCTTCAAAAGGTGATTGGGTCACCACTGGAGCTCCCTTGTCATTGGTCAATATTTCAATATCCTTAAAGCCGACTGCTCCAATACCAGTACCCCAGGCCTTTGAAAATGCTTCCTTACCGGCCCAACGCCCTGCTAAATAGGACATCTGACGATTACCAGAAAGGGATTCAAAACGCTCCCACTCTTTTGGTGTCAATACCTTTTTTGCAAAGCGTGGATTACGGTCATAAGCCTTTTTTACAGCTGAAATTTCCTGCAAGTCTATACCATATCCAAAAATCATAATTATAACGAAAGTCGATTGTGGATTTCACGAATAAGGCTATCTGTCTTATCCCAACCAAGACATGGATCTGTAATTGATTTACCATAAACTTCAGGTGTGTCTTGACGACCATCCTCAAGGTAAGACTCAATCATAAAGCCACGCACGGTATCCGCGATACGCTCATCCCACTCACGGTTAAGAAGGACTTCACGCACAATACGAACTTGCTCCATGAAGTTTTTACCTGAGTTGTCATGGTTAGTATCAACAAGGATAAATGGATTTTCCAGATTAAGTGCACTATACTTGTCCAAAGCCTTAACCAAGTCCTCGTAATGGTAGTTGACAATGTTCTGACCATTTTCATTGTTGGCACCACGCAGGATAGCGTGAGCGAGTGGGTTACCATCTGTTTTAACTTCAGCACCATTGTAAAGGAAATGCTGTTGATTCTGCGCAGCATAGATACCATTAAACATGACATTCAAATTCCCTGACGTTGGGTTCTTCAAGCCAATTGGCACATCAATACCTGAAGCTACAAAGCGGTGCTCTTGGTCCTCAACAGAACGTGCTCCAACAGCATGATAGCTAAGCAAATCATCAAAGAAGGAAAGATTTGACGGATAAAGCATCTCGTCAGCGATGGGAAGACCTGTCTCAGTAATAATACGTGACTGAAGGTGGCGAACTGCCTTAACCCCAGCAAGAAGGTCTACATCACCCTCTGCATCTGGCTGGTGGATAAGCCCCTTATAACCGTCCCCATTAGTACGTGGTTTAGCTGTATAAACACGCATAACAATAAAGATTTTATCTTTCACTTCTTCCTGAAGTTTGGCCAAACGGTGAGCATAGTCAAGAACAGCTTCTTCATTATCAGACGAACATGGACCAATAACCAAGAGAATACGTTTGTCCTCACCCTTGATAATTTTTGCCAAAGCCTCATCATTAGCCTGTTTAGTTACTAGTGCATCTCCCGTAAGAGCATGCAATTTCCTTACTTCCGCTACATCAATAAGCGGACTATTTTGATGAATTCCCATCTATTTCCCTCTCTTTGTGAAAAGAGAGCGAACCGCTTGGTCATCCAAACGGTTCACTCCCCATATATGGTTTCTGTTACCTTATTATTTTGACAAAGTATCGTGGATTTCACGAATCAATTCTTCTGTCTTATCCCAACCAAGACATGGGTCAGTGATTGATTTACCATAGACATCTGGCGCATCTTGACGGCCATCTTCAAGGTAAGATTCGATCATGAAACCACGTGCAACTTTGTTGATTTTTTCATTCCAGTCACGGTTAATCAAGGTTTGGCGAACAATACGGATTTGTTCCAAGTAACGTTTACCTGAGTTATCATGGTTTGTATCAATAACGATGAATGGATTTTCAAGGCCCATTTGCTCGTAGTGTTCAATTGTTTCAAGAACATCATCATAGTAGAAGTTAGGCACGTTTTTACCATATTCATTCGTTGAACCACGAAGAATAACGTGGGCCAATGGGTTACCTGAAGTTTCAACTTCTTCACCATTAAAGAGGAAGTTTTGTTTGTTTTGTGCAGCGTAGATACCATTAAACATAACGTTAAGATTCCCTGATGTTGGGTTCTTCATACCAGTTGGAACATCAATACCTGATGCAACAAAACGGTGTTGTTGGTCTTCTACAGAACGTGCACCGATGGCAATATATGACACAAGGTCATCTACCAAAGGAAGGTTTTCTGGGTAAAGCATTTCATCAGCAGTTGTGATACCAGTTTCAGTGATAACACGGTAGTGAAGATTACGCACAGCCTTGATACCATTGATTAGGTTTGGTTTACCTTCAGCATCAGGTTGGTGGACAAGTCCTTTATAACCATCACCATTTGTACGAGGTTTAGCTGTATAAACACGCATAACCATAAAGACTTTATCTTTCACTTCTTCTTGAAGTTTAGCCAAACGGCGAGCATAATCAAGAACTGCATCCTCATTATCAGATGAACATGGACCAATAACCAAAAGCGTACGGTCATCTTCACCCTTCATGATTGCTTCAAGCTCTTTATCACGAGCTTGTTTCTTGGCAAGGGCTTCACCTGTCAATGTAGTTGATTCTTTGACTGCATCAAAATCAATTTTTTCACTTACTGCTTTAAAAACCATAATAATTACCTATTTCTTTTTTCCTAAAATTGTTTACGACCGTGACAATTTTTAAATTTCTTACCAGAGCCACATGGACAGAAGTCATTACGACCAACCTTACTAAAGTCAATTTCTTGACCATTAGCATCTGCTTGGTGAGCCTGGATATTGCCTGTTGCTGTTGTTGAAACACGTTCATTCACATTTTCACGAGATTGTTCATGAATTTGTGCTTTCATCATTGTACGTGTCACATCATATTCAATTGCCCCAATCATATCTTGGAACATCTTGAACCCTTCAGATTGATACTCAACGATTGGGTTGTTTTGGGCATAACCACGCAAACCAACGGCATTACGTAATTGATCAAGGGCATCGATATGGTCCGTCCACTTGTTATCAACAACCATCAAAATCAAGACTTTTTGGAATTCACGGATAGCTTCCTCTGAACGCAATTTCTTGATTTGACGATCATAAACATCATCTGCTAACTCATTCAAGTAAACTTTAATAGCGTCATAATTAACACTACGTTTCGTTACCTCTCCCACTTCTCGTAAATCTTCAAGTGAGATGGCATTCTCAGGAACCAAGGCCTGACGAGCAAAGTTCAAGATACCTTTAAGAGCTTCCTCTTGATCATTGCGGCTGTGACCATCTACCGTACGGTTAATCGTACGCTTAATCATAGCCTTAATCTCAGGTTCAAGGTCACGTTCCGCTGTGATAACATCATAACGCTCAGCGTAGATGATTTCACGTTGTTCACGCATAACGTCATCGTACTGAAGGACTTGTTTACGAGTATCGTAGTTATTTCCTTCGACACGTTTTTGAGCCGCTTCCACTTGGCGTGTCAACATACGTGATTTGATAACGATATCTTCATCATCAGCATTCAAACGTTCCAAGACTTGCTTGATACGATCAGAACCGAAACGACGCATCAATTCATCTTCAAGTGAAAGGTAGAATTGAGATTCCCCTGGGTCCCCTTGACGTCCCGCACGACCACGTAACTGGTTATCGATACGACGGCTTTCGTGACGCTCTGTACCAATAACACAAAGTCCACCAAGTTCAAGAACACCTTCACCAAGTTTGATATCGGTACCACGACCGGCCATGTTGGTCGCAATCGTAACGGCACCACGTTGACCCGCATTCATGATAATATGCGCTTCTTTTTCGTGGTTTTTAGCATTAAGCACTTCATGAGGAATGCCTGCTTCAACCAACATCTTAGAAATCAAGTCAGATGTTTCAACGGCAACCGTACCAACAAGGACTGGCTGTCCCTTTTCATAACGACGTTTAACATCTTGTACCACAGCACGGAATTTAGCATCCAAGGTTGGGTAAAGAAGGTCGTCGTGGTCAATACGTTGAATTGGACGGTTAGTTGGAATCGGAATGATTCGCATGTTATAGATTTCACGGAATTCATCTTCCTCGGTCTTACCAGTACCGGTCATACCTGACAATTTCTTGTACATACGGAACATATTTTGGTAAGTGATTGAGGCAGATGTCTTCGTTTCTTCTTGAACTGGCACACCTTCTTTTGCCTCAATGGCTTGGTGAAGTCCATCAGAGAAACGACGACCTTCCATGGTACGACCTGTAAATTGGTCGACGATAAGAATTTCTTGCTCAGGACTGACCACATAGTCGATATCATGCAACATGATGTAGTTGGCACGAAGGGCATTGTCAATATAGTGAGTCAAGGCAACATTGTCAATATCATACAAGTTGTCCAAGTTGAAGAATTCTTCAGCCTTGTCAATACCTGAGTCATTCAAACCAATTGTTTTTGTTGGAATATCAATGGCATAATCATCCTCTGTCAAGGTCTTAACAAAGGCATCTGCACGATGATACAACTGGTTAGTTTCTGAACTTACAGGACCTGATACAATCAATGGCGTACGAGCTTCATCGATAAGAACCGAGTCTACCTCATCGACCAAGGCATAGTTCAATGGACGTTGTACCATGTTTTCCTTACGAACAACCATGTTATCACGAAGATAGTCGAAACCTACCTCTGAGTTGGTTGAGTAAGTGATGTCACAGTTATAAGCTTCACGTTTTTCAGCTGGCGATTTGGCTGAAAGGTTAATCCCTACTGACAAACCAAGCCAACTATAAAGCTCACCCATTTCAGTCGCATCACGCTCTGAAAGGTATTCGTTAACGGTGATAACGTGCACACCTTCACCTGAAATAGCATTTAGGTAAACAGGCATTGTCGCAGTCAGGGTTTTCCCTTCCCCTGTACGCATCTCTGGGACGTCACCATGGTGAAGAACGATACCACCCATGATTTGCACACGATATGGGAAAAGTCCAAGGACACGTTTTGCCCCTTCACGAACAACTGCAAATGCCTCTGGCAAGAGTTGGTCTAGGCTTTCTCCGTTTTGATATCGTTTTTTAAATTCTTCTGTTTTTGCCTGAAGTTCTTCATCTGAAAGAGCCGCCATTGCATCAGCATAGCTCTCGACTTTCTTGGCAGTTTTTTCTAGTTTCTTAATTTCGCCTTTATCATTTTCAATGATTTTGCGTAATATATTTGCCATCTTTTTTCCTTTCGACAGTCTTTATCTCCATATTTTACCACAAAAGCCCCCTTTAAACAAGAAATCACTCAAGGATTGACAAAGAAAAAAGCCCTAGTTTAAGGGCTTTCACAATGGATTCGCAAATAAAGTAAAACTTTTTTATTAGATTCACTGAAAATATCGACAATAATACTTTATGTCTACTTCTCAGAGTTTTCTTGGCTCTCTAGAATATCCTCAAAATCATGCAAAAGATTTTCAAAAGCCTGCTCAAAGAAAGCATGGTCGGTGCTACTACAGGCCTTCATTATCATAGGACTAGCTTCAAAATCAACGTAAAATTGATAGTCCAAGACACCATTTTTCCAGTAAAATTTGATGCTAGGGGAAGCTGTTTTTTCACCACACATACCAGGAATTGCCCGTTGTAAGCCATAAATATGGTCGCCATAGTCTTTCAGACGATAATAAGCTCCCTCAAAATAATAGGATTTGTTGATTTCAATACGCTCAAATAGGGCCGCTAAAACTTTTTCATTACTCATACTTAAGCCTCGTTAGGGTGACTGACAATCATCTCCAATTGTCCATCAATTTCCCAATCTGTCACATCATTTGGAAGAATAAAGTGATCGCCTTTTTTTAGACAATAAATGCGTGAATCGATAGTCATGGTCCCATTGCCAGAAAGTACGGAACAAAGCAAATAGGGAGCTGATTGCTTGAAGTCAACCAAGCCACTGAGTTTCCATTTATACACAGTGAAAAAGGAGTTTGATGTTAAACAAGTCGACTCTAATTGCAAGGTCTTAACAGTTGCTGGGATGCTATTTTCTGGAGCCCCTAGATTCAAGACATCAAGAGACTGTTGAATATGAAGTTCACGTTTATTGCCCTGATCATCCCTACGATCAAAATCATATACACGGTAAGTAGTATCACTAGATTGTTGAGTCTCTAAGATAAGGATACCTGGACCAATAGCATGCATGGTGCCACTTGGTACAAAGAAAAAGTCACCTTTCTTAACAGGAGTTTTCGACAAAAGTCCATCCCAATCACCTGCTTCAATCAAGGATGCCAGCTCTTCCTTGGTCTTAGCCTTGTGACCATAAATAATTTCTGCACCCTCTTCAGCATCAATAATATACCAACATTCTGTCTTTCCTAGCTCACCTTCGTGCTCTATCCCATAAGCATCATCAGGGTGTACCTGCACTGAGAGCCAGTCATTAGCGTCCAAAATCTTAGTCAATAAAGGAAAAACACTAGTCTTGGGGTTCCCAAAAAGTTCTGGTTTATCCTTGTAAAGCTCTGCCAGGTGGAAACCAGCATATTTTCCATTTTTGACATAGGATACACCATTAGGATTGGCAGAAATTGCCCAGTATTCACCAGTCTGTTCACTGGGAATATCGTAACCAAACTCTGTCTTGAGGCGGTTCCCTCCCCAGATTTTCTCATGCATTGGTGAATCTAAAAATAAAGGTTCCATTACTTCCTCCTGTATAGAGCAAAACGCCTTAAGATTATCTCTTAAAGCGATTTTACATATTTTGTTTATTTGTTTGCATGCTTGTCAGCTACGTCTTTAGCAAGTGCGAAGTTACCAAGCGTCGCAGAACCATTACCTGAAACAGCAGGTGTCACAATATACTCATTTACATCTGGTACTGGAAGGTAACCATTCAAAAGAGCTGTGAATTTTTCACGAACACGACGAAGCATGTGTTCTTGCCCCATAACACCACCGCCAAAGACGATAACTTCAGGACGGTAAAGGACTGTTGCTTGGACAGCCGCTTGAGCAATGTAGTAAGCTTGGACATCCCAAACTTCAGAATGCTGATCAATCAATTCACCACGAATACCTGTACGAGCTTCGAGCGATGGTCCAGCAGCTAAACCTTCCAAACATCCACGGTGGAATGGACAAGTACCGTTAAATTCATTGGAAACATCATTTGGGTGAAGAGGTACATATACGTGACCAGCTTCAGTATGACCCATACCACCAATGAATTCACCATTTTGAATAGCTCCAGCTCCGATACCTGTTCCGATAGTGTAGTAAACAAGACTCTTAACACCTTTACGAACAAGTGTCTCACCATAAGCAGATGAGTTAACATCAGTCGTAAAGTAGAAAGGAATATTAAACTCCTTAGCAATCAAACCAAGAAGGTCGACATTTGACCAATGTGGTTTTGGTGTTGAAGTCACAAAACCATATGTTTCAGAGTTTGGATCAACATCAATTGGTCCAAATGAACCAATTGCAATTCCAGCCAATTGATCTTCATAACGTTTGAAAAATTCAATAGTACGGTCAATTGTTTCGTAAGGTGTAGTTGTTGGGAATTGAGTTTTTTCAACGACTTGGAATTTCTCATCGCCAACAGCACAAACAAATTTTGTACCACCAGCTTCCAAGCTTCCGTAAAGTTTAGCCATAGGTAAAGCTATCTCCTTTTATGATCAATAATAACTATT
>OAXA01000173.1_pt1 | contig 11920 bp, 10 predicted proteins | sample 1501441 | NCBI WGS metagenome assembly OAXA01 (sample SAMEA2580299, study PRJEB22360) | human gut metagenome | biome: human gut; feature: human-associated habitat; material: faeces | place: Denmark | collected 2008/2010
GTTTGTGATGATTAATAATTAAAATGACAAAAAAGATCGTTTTCACGATTTTTTTTGTGATTCTATTTCGATTTTTTTCGAAATAGAATTGACTGTAGTCTATGAAAAGCGTATAATCTATTTCGAAAAGTATAGAAATAGGTATTATGACTTAAGTCGTACTGATGCTCCGTATCAAGGAAAGGATAAATCAAATGGAAACATTCCTTTTTATGACAATTCTTGCCATGTTAGTTATCGCCATCATAAGTTTTATCGTTCTGAAGAAAAAATGGCAATTTTCAATCAAGCTCTTTTTAGTAGGTCTGATTGGTTTTGCCTTACCTGTCATGATGATTGAAGGACCTATCAATGCTGTGGCTGTTTCTGGTCTTGCTCACTCTTCTAAATGGTTGACCATTATTTATGGAGGACTTATGGCTGGCCTTGTCGAAGAAACAACACGCTATGTGGTGTTTAAGGTCCTTGCTAAGAAAAGAAGGTTGATGACATCTGATATTGTTGCCTACGGTTTTGGACATGGACTTAGTGAATTTATTTTGCTTGGAGTGATGGGGTTATTCACTTACATCATTGCTTTACAGGCCATTCATTCAGGTCAGACCAGTCAATTGCCGCCACTTCTTGTGAGTCAGGTCAACCAACTAACTGGATTTGCAGTGGTTATGTCTCTCTTTGAAAGACTAGTTGCCTTGGTTTTACATGTCTTGCTTACAGCTTGGGATTTTCTAGCAGTCACTAAGCAAAAGCTTTCATTCTATTTTGGGGCGATATTACTTCATGCTACCATCGATTTTTTGGCAGGTGCTTATCAACAAGGGATAGTCAGAAATATCTTATTAATCGAAGTCATGTTAGCTATTTATATGCTAGGTGTCGGACTTGTGACAAGCCAAATTTGGAAAAAGGAGGAAACTCATGGGCTTATCTGAAACCTTAAAAGCCATCTCTGCCCCTGTGAGGAGAGAAATTTTAGACTATCTAAAGTCTGGGCCCAAGTCTGCTGGTGAAATCAGCCAGCAGTTTGACTTGGCTCCTGCAACAGTTTCCCATCATTTGTCTACCTTGAAAAAAGCAGGACTTATTGAAGAAGAAAAACAGAAGAATTTTATCTACTACAGTTTGAACTTGACCGTTTTTGAAGAAATTTTAACTTGGATTCAATCACTTGGAGGAAAAGAAGATGAAAAATAATATGCAAAGAGTCATTGGTAATATAGTGATACTTACACCGGTTATTGTCGGACTAGTCTTTTACAAACAACTACCAAATCAGATTGCAATCCACTTTAATGTGGAAGAGCAAGCCAATGGTTTTATGAATCGCAATTTAGCAATTGTTGCACTTCCTTTTCTTGCGTTAATCATATATAATCTCTGTTTTTCATTCTTTAAACAAATAACGATCCCATTCTTAAAAGAGTTTATGCTATGGTTGGTCCCAATTTCTGCTGTGCTTATTCAAGGTCTTATATTGATTGTTGCCTTAGGAGGCCATGTTCAAGTTCGCTTGACTGTGATTTGGTTAGTGGCACTCATTTTTCTAGTGATTGGAAATTATCTTCCTAAAAGAATAGGTCTGGCTACAAAAAATCATAACCAGAGCAGTAAATCAGTAGTGAGAAAGTTGGGATACCTAATGGTTGCGATGAGTCTTGTCTTGCTAATAAGTCTCTGCTTTAATCCCTATACTACAATTATGATTTTAGGCATTTTTATAGTTCTTATCTTGAGTATCTTGTTACCCAATTTTCGCTGTTTAAGAAAATAAAGAGAAGTAATCGTCTGATTACTTCTTTTTGTCCGTTCGTGCATTCGTGGCAGAAGGATATTTTTGTTCTTGAATTTAATATGCTAGATGTGTATAATGATGTCATAGCGAACTATCAAAAGAGGTCGTTGCTCATGACAACACAAACAATTAACCAATTTAATTCACTTGCTCGACCTAATCTTGCTACAGGTTATAGGAGGTAATCTAGATGACAAAAAGCAATAACACGCAAATTACGGATATCTTAAACAATATCTATAATCTGATTGTAAATCCAGAAACAACTGAAAATGAGAGAGAGTTGCTTGTCAAGTTTAAAAATGAAATAGAAGTTGGGAAGAAGGATAATGATGAACTTCTAGCAGAATTATGTAGAGCTATTCAAGTTCTAGCAGTCCGCAATCTTTCTAAAGGCAAATCACTGAGTTCTGGAGTGAGTGACTTGAGTAAGACGCTCACAGAATTCCAAGAAAAATCAGAGCGTAACTTTAATCTAGCAAGAGGATTAACATCACTCGGCAGTTTGTCTTTTAAATGATTTATCTGCTTGTGATGATTAGTAAAATGACAAAAAAGATCAACTAAACCCATTAAGTTGGATTTAGTTGATCTTTTATTGTTCTTATCTTTGGTGTCGTAATACCTAATTTTCGCTATTTAAGAAAATAAAAAGAAGTAATCGTCTGATTACTTCTTTTTGTCTCCCAAAAACAGCTTGCTAAAATAAGTGTTCTAATGATATAATACAAATATATTAATTTAATTTTATGAGGAGTATTTATGAAAAAGCGTAAGAAAATTATTCTTGGCTCCATAACGGGAGCTTTGGCCTTAGCTCTTGCTGGAGGCGGTTTTTGGGCTTATAAAACCTTTGTTCCGCAAGAAACGCCAATTGATAAGAATGCTACGGTAGCTTCTAATTTTTATCAAGCTGTTAACAAGGACTGGCTCCTAAAAGCCAAAATTCCTGCTGATTCTCCAAGCATTGATAATTTTTATACTCTAGATGAAGATATCAAAGGCAAGCTAAAGAAGGATATCAAAAATTTAGGGGAGGGCAAGGAAACGTCAGATATTACGGGAATGTCTGAGTTTATCACCTTCTACAAGGCTGCTAGTAATTACAAGCAACGTGAGAAAGATGGACTTGAACCTCTCAAACCTTATCTAAAAGAAATTGAGGATATCAAGGATGTAAATGATTTGGCCAGTAAATCTGCTAGCTTGACTGATAAAGGGATTCCTCTTCCATTTGGTTATGACGTAGGAACTAACGCAGAGAATACCAGCCAAAAACAAATCCAATTGAGTCCCCCAAGTATCTTATTGCCAGATGTGTCTATTTATAAAGACGAGGCCAGCAAGAAACAATATTTGACTCCAATTGAAACAGCCACGCAAAAAGCGTTGGAAATGCTTGGATATAGTGAAAAAAATAGTAAACGGATTGTCAAGGAAGCACTGGAGTTCGACGAAATCATTGCTAAGTACAGTCTCAGTAACGAAGAGATATCTGAAAGTAAGAATTTGGTTCACCCTAAAACAGCAGAAGAGATTAATGACTACTCTGGTTCCTTCAAATTATATGATGTCATCAAAGGTATCATGGGCCGTGATTTAAATACTATCAATGTTCCTAATACCAAGTATTTTGAGAACTATAGTAAGATCGTTAATCAGGACAATTTTTCTAAAATAAAATCATGGATATTAGTGCAAGAAGCTATGGCAGCGTCAAATTCTTTGACAGAAGATTACCGTTTGAATTTTGCATCGATTAGCATGGCTATTATGGGCACACAAAAGCCAATTTCTAAAGAAGATACAGTCTATGAGATGAGTGTCAATCTGTTTAGCGATGTCATGAGTGTCTATTATGGACGTAAATACTTTGGTGAAGAAGCCAAGACTGATGTGACAGGTATGATTGATAAAATCAAAAATGTCTATCGTGGCCGTCTCCAACAGAATGATTGGTTGACGGAAGGCACACGCAACAAGGCCATCGAAAAGTTGGATAAAATGAAGGTTTTCGTAGGTTATCAGGAAGATGTCGATCCTGGTACTAAGGAACTACATCTTGACCCTAACAAGTCCTTCTTTGAACTGTCAGAAGATATTGCCCAGTTCGGAAAACGTTATACCATTGATCATTTTGATGATCCTATTGATAAGAATAAATGGTCTGGTTCTGCTTTTGATATCAATGCCTATTACAACCCAGAAAGTAACAGTATCAACTTCCCGGCTGGTATTTTGCAAGCTCCGTTTTATGACAAAAACCAAAGTACTGAAAAGAACTATGGTGGTATCGGTGTCGTGATTGGACATGAAATTACCCATGCCTTTGACTCCAATGGAGCCGATTATGATGAGAATGGTGACATGCATAACTGGTGGACAAAAGCAGATAGTAAAGCTTTCGACAAGAGGATCAAAGCCTTTGAAGACCAGTGGAATGGTTTGGAAATTTACGGGACTAAGGTAAATGGAAAACTCACAGTCACTGAGAATGTCGCAGATGCTGGTGGTCTCTCATCCACACTACAAGTTCTCAAAACAGATATGACAAAACCTAACCTCAAGGATTACTTTGAGAACTACGCAGATATCTGGAAACAAAAGGCTAGCCTACAGTACAACAAATATACCATGGTGCAAGACGTCCACGCACCAAATGAGCTACGTGTTAACCAACAACTTAAAAACCTTCCTGAGTTCTATGAGACCTACCCTCAAATCAAAGAAGGGGATGACATGTACTTGGCACCAAGCAAACGTATTAGTTTGTGGTAAAAAGTCTTGCTACTTTGCTAATCAAGAAGAAGAGAATTTGGAATGGAAACATCCCAAGTTCTCTTTTTATGTTGTCGTTTTGGGGAATCATTTTCTAGTGTTATAATGTTGCTATTAAGGAAAGGATTCAAGAATGAAGCATAAAAGGAATCTGATAGAAGATAATAAAAGAGGTGAGAATCAGAGCTTTCTCTACTTCCTACACGAGGAGAAACAATTTGACGTAAAGGCACTTGATGATTTGTGTCACTACATCATAGAACTGGATACAATCAGTCTCGAGGAGCTGAGAGATATCCATTATATTGAAAATCAAATACTACGCCATCTCGTGTATCATTTTGATGATAATGATTTAAGTAAGATTTCAAATCTTCCTTTTGAGTATTGGGAGCATATAGAACCCTTTGAACGTTTGGTGGAATCTTTGTATGAGGGTGATGGTGAGAAATGACAATTATCCAGGGCATAACAAAGACTTAATCGAGCGTTTAAACCAGCAGTATGGCTATGCTAAAGATGTTAAGGAATATTTTGATTTGAAGTAGATTGATGAAAGAGATTCTGTCAGGTAGCTTTACTATGTTTTAGAAAATAAAAAGAAAACACCAGAAAAATTGATTTCTGGTGTTTTTGAATACATTTTGGCAAAAATGAGGTATTTTTCAAATGCTTACAGTTGTTAGTTTGATGTTAATCCTTTTTCTCTGTAGCTACGCCATTTTCGTCAATAATATAGGTTTTTCCATCTTTTTCAAGCGTAGTGTTAGTGGTAATTGGAGAACCTTTTGAGTATGGACTAACTGATATCGGCATTTCAAAATGATAAAGTTTACCATCAAACTCTGCCCATTCGCCACTAAAAGGAGTAGTCATATAAATTTCAGGGTTGAAATAATAAAGTCTATTATCTTCTAACCGAATGACACCTGTTTTTACAACTCCATTTTCATCAGAGATACAGAAACCATTCCAAGAGGTCGAGGTGTCTGTAGCTGTATTCCTTAGAAGTCGTCCTTTAGGGCCAAAAAGATAGGTCTTTTCATTGATAGTTTTTAGATATGTTCGGTTTTCAGCTCCCCATGGTGGGCTAATGTAGTAGGTTTCATTATTATGAGTAACCCATCCGAACTGTAGATGACCGTCTTTATCAGCATAATAGTACTTGTAGTTGCCGTCAATATCATTAGAAAGCATACTACCGTCTTTTTTGAAGAAATAATCGAAATCACCTATCTTGTGTCTATCATTTCGAACTTGGTAGCCATCTTCTTTAAAATAAACACGTTTACCGTCAATAGTTGCCCAACCAAATATCTGGCTTCCATCCTCGCCAAAATAAGTATATTTTTTAGAAAAGTAATCGCCTGTTTCATGGAATTTATTTACGAACATAGCACCAGTATCTTCATCGAAGAAATAGTACTTTCCATCAAGCAAAAGTCGTTTTCCTTTGGCTTGTTTTCCAGTTGGATCAAAGTAGTATTTTTGATGATTAATAATCTGAAGTCCAGTGGCTACCTGTCCATTTTCTTTAATATAAGCCCAATCACCATCTTTATCTTGAATAAATTGTCCAGGTTTATTCATAGTTACATAACCATTTTGGTCAATGATATAACGAATACCATTAAGTTCAAGTGTTCGGTTAGTCCACATAGCTCCGCTGTCTCTATCGAAATAATGTGTTTGACCGTCAATTTCGACAAGTCTTCCCTTAGCTTGTTTGCCCTCTTTATCAAAGTATAGAGTGACATTATCTATTGAATGGAGTCCGGTGACAGCTTTTCCCTCGTTATCAAAGTAGTACCAATTCCATGCATCATCGTGTTCGAAACGATTTGTTAGTTTAGTTTCGGTCGCTACTCCTTTATCATCAATGAGGTAGGCTTTTTTATTGTAAACTAAGGTCTTGGAAACTGTGAGAGGGGAAGTTTCGGAAAGCGAACTTGTTCTATTGAAAGCATAGAATTTATTATCACTTTGAATTACAGTTTCTTCAATCTTAGTTAAATCTGTGTTTTCTGGAAGTAGATGTCCGATGTAGAAATCATTGTTTTCATCAAGATAGTATAGATTACTATAATTATCACGAATAATACGTTTAATCTTATCGGTCTTTGTTCGTACTCCGTGGTCAATAATGTCTACTTCTTCCCTGACGGTATGGGTATAACTTCTTCCACCATTCTTGTAAGTTCTGTTTATGCTAGGCTCTAAGTGGTATAGCTTATCATCAATCGTTTTCCAAGTAGGTGTTGTAACTGTAAACATTTTGGGGATATTGCTATTATCAAAATAGATATTTTCAAAATAATAGAGTTTACCATTATTTGCAGTGCTAACACCAGTAAGTAGAACTCCATCCTTATCTGTACCTACGATGCCAGAGTAGTATGCATCATAATCCAGTTCCTGACGTCCGAGTAAAGGTCCGAGATAGTTTTTTAGAAGTTTGCCTTCAAAATAGTAATAGTCCTTGCCTCCTTTATTGACTATACCAGTGACTGGTGAACCAGAATTTGAAAAATAGTAGTCATCACCATTAATATGATGTTCTCCGGTTAGTACTTGGCCAAATTTATTGGAGCGATAGCTAGTATTTAAAGTTCCAACAAAGACACGTAATGACTGAATATAAAAGGCATCTTTTACCAATTTTCCATGATTATCAAAGAGGTAGTTTTGTCCTTTGAAGATAGTAAGACCATTTTCAACTCGACCAGTATGATCAAAATAATAAAGTTGATCGCCAACTCGATGCCATCCATAGTAACGTCGACCATCAGAACCATAATATTCGTAATACGTTTTAGCAAATGGTTCCTGTCTTCTGATTTCAATAGACCAAGTATGCCAATAGTTGGTTTTTACAGCACCTGAATAGTGACTAAAATAGTAATGGGAGCCGTCAATGATTCTTTCCCCATCTTTCGCTTGACGACCTTCTTCGTCAAAGTAAAGAGTTACTCCATCTACATTTTGCCATCCTTTTAGTTTCTCTCCTGTTGCGGTGTAATAGTACCAGTTGCCTGAGGAATCTTCTTGGAAATGGCCACCAGAAACAAGTGGACGTTGAGGAAGTTTCTGTTCAGTTTCAATCAAAAGACCATTAGCTTCTGCGTGGTAAGTTTTTCCATTAATAGTGATGTCGGTATTTATAACCTTATGACCACTATCCTTATCAAAGTAATAGGGTTCGATACCTATTGTAACGATTTCACCCTTGGCCTGAACACCGTCTGGGTAGAAATACATGTCGAAGCCATCTATAGTCTGTTCGCCTGTTAGAAGTTTCCCTTCTTTATCACTATAGTACCAGTTGCCGTCGTCATCCGACCAAAAACGGTCACGAACCAATTGGCCAGTATCTTTTTGAAAATAATAGGAATTTCCATCTAGTACGACAAAGGCATCTTTAGCTTGGACACCATTAGGGTAAAAGTAGAGTGGTATATTGTCAATAACTTGTTTACCGATAAGTGCTTTCCCATCTTGGCCTAAATAGTACCAATTTCCATTCTTATCAGATGCAAAAGCACTACGGGTAAGTTGTCCACTATCTTTCTCAAAGTGATATGTTGATCCATTAACGTGACGGGTGTCTCCTTTGACTTGCTTACCATCGGCATCGAAGTAGACATTCACATTATCAATATTTTGCATACCAGTAAGTGCTTTCCCATCCTTAATATAGTACCAGTTGCCCTGATCATCGCTAGTGTAATGACCGCCGGATATTACGGGACTTTCTTCTACTTCATGGGCTGCATTTGTTTCAGAATGTGATGTTTCAGAGCTTACGACTTCACTGCTAGTAACAGTAGAGACTTCCGAACGAAGAGCTTGTTGAGAGTTAATTTCAGAAGTACCTATGTCTGAAGTAGCTGCATCAGTGACACTTTGTTTAGATTCAGTAGAAGTAGTTTCAGTGATGATTTCACTTGAATTTGTTGTGACTAAAGATTTGTTTTCCTCTGGTTTAGTAGTGACTTCATTAGTTGACGGGCTTATGACATCGATTGCATTTTCTTCTATGCTGTTTTCAACCGTTGGTTCTGAGGTGGAGTGAGTCTGTTCAGCTGCGGACACATAGCCCAAGCTTGCAAAACTAAGTCCTAGAGCTAGACCAGTTACTGCAATGGTTACCCATTGCTTTTTTACTTTGTGAAGTTTAAAGTATACTTTCTTTTCCATGATAATGCTCCTTTCATAAAACTAAATAATAGTAGCAAGGATATGGTTAACTCATGAGTAAAATTAAGTTAGTATTATGGTTCTATTACTTACATATCAAGTTTATCATCACATTTTAATAAAATCAAAGAATTGTGTAAGCGTTTTTATTTTTGTATAAACTCTTTCCAACTCTACTCTAAACAAAACTGATAGTATATGAATGATGAACTTTCATTAAAGAGTGTTAATGATGTATTTGCTTTAAGTTAGCAGCGGATAGATCCTTGAGTAGGGTATTTTTGATATTCATAATATGCTATTCACTGATTTTAGAACGCCACCAAAAAAAGCCACTGGCATACAAAACCACTGGCTTTTAACAATTTATTTCTTCTTCCCTAGTACAAAATAGCGGCTAGGGATTTGTTGTGTCAAACTGACGGCGATGGCGATGGTAAATGAGGCCAGGAAACAAGCTCGTAGGAAGCTGAGACCTAGGTCTGAATTTCCAATCAAGAGGAAGTAGACCGCACGGTAGAAGCTCATCCCAGGGATGAGTGGGAACATGCTTGAGGCTAGAAAGACTGTAGCTGGACATCTACGGTAGTGGGCCAAAAAGCGTGAGGTGAAGGTAACCAGTAGGGCTGGGAAGAGGATGGCAAGGACCTCGTGATGGGTATTGTTCCAAATCAAGAGGTAGAGGAGCCATGAGCCTGCACCTAGGGTTCCGAGGTCTAAGAAGTATTTCTTGGGAACTCGGTAAAGCACGGAGAAGGCTGCTGTCCCCAGCCCGGCCATGAAGGTCTGAATCAAGACCTCCTGCCATGAGGTAGATGGTGTTGAGAACATGCCTGATAATTGTTCCGCAAAGGGAAGAAGTGAAATCATGGCAAGAACACCGACAGAGATAGACAGACAAGTGGAGACCCCAGACAGCATCAGGGCCAGACCACTATAGTAGTTGTTCTGGGTGAATTCTCGTATGGCATTAACAAAGTAGGCCCCAGGAATCAAAATCATCAAGGTTCCTAGGATAATCACACTACGATGTTGGCCGATTCCTAGATAGTAGAGAACATTGGCTGATAAAGCAGCAATGGCACTAGAGAGGATAATCTGCAAGAAACTGGTATGAATAAAACGAGAAAAGAGCTGCATACCAATCCCCACAAAAAGTCCCGATATAGCCGCAGCAGTTCCATCAATCCAGCTACTTCCAAGGGCTAGCGAGAAGCTTCCTGCACCAATGACACAGGCTATAATGTCCTCTAAAGGACGATAGAAAGTCTTCTGCTCTATGGTTTTCAGCTTTTGGAAAATACTAGCCACAGGCTGATTTGGCTGCTCTGCCAGTTCACGAGACAGGCGGTTAACTTCCTCGAGCTTGCCCAGATGGATAGAAGGAGCTGAGGTAGCTAGGACACGAGACTCCTTAAGACCAGATCGGTTGAGTCCGGAGATCATTACCCCTCGATTGACCACGTAAGTGGAAAAGTCTCTGATACCAAGAGACTTGGCCATATGCCCCATGGTGTCTTCAATACGGTAAATCTCAGCACCGCTCTCCATAAGGACACGGCCAGCCTGAAGGACGGCATCCATTTCGTTTTTAGTTTCTATTTCTGTCTCTCTTGGAAAATCGATGGTCATTTGAACCTCCTAATCGCTTAATTCGTCATTCCATTATAAGGTTTGAATGGTGGTTTTTCAATAGCTTTGGCGACTAAAAAAGGACTTTCTATGAGATTTTTCTTCTACTTTAATGATAGAGGTCAGGAAAATGGAGGTCTTGCCTTTTGCCTTGCTATTGATAGAGGCAAATGCTACAATTAAATTATAAAATGTATGCGTTTACATATTTTTACGCTGTCTTTCTCAAAAAGCCTTGAAGTCCTTTATTTAAAGGGAATTAACAATCACAGAAGGAAGCCAATGTAAGTGCAAATAGTTGATACCTTTGAAAAGGAGGCAATCCCATGAAAAAAATTATCAATAAACCTGAAAATGTAGTGACAGAGATGCTAGATGGCTTGGCTTATGTTCACAGTGATTTGGTACATCGTGTTGAGGGGTTTGACATCATCGCAAGAAATGAGCAGGCTGCTGGTCAGGTTGGTCTCATTTCTGGTGGTGGAAGTGGTCACGAGCCAGCTCACGCAGGTTTTGTAGGTGATGGTATGCTTTCTGCAGCCATTGCAGGTGCTGTCTTCACGTCACCAACGCCAGATCAGATTTTGGAAGCTATCAAGGAAGCGGACCAAGGAGCTGGTGTCTTCATGGTTGTTAAAAATTATTCTGGCGACATCATGAATTTTGAGATGGCTCAAGAATTGGCTGAAATGGAAGGCATCGAGGTTGCTAGTGTTGTTGTAGACGATGATATTGCTGTGGAAAATAGCCTTTATACACAAGGTCGTCGCGGGGTTGCAGGTACTATTTTCGTTCACAAAATCCTAGGTCATGCGGCTCGTGAAGGCAAGTCTCTGGCTGAAATCAAAGACTTGGCTGATAAGATTGTTCCTAATATTCACACCATTGGTTTGGCCCTTAGCGGTGCGACGGTTCCTGAGGTTGGTAAGCCTGGTTTTGTCCTAGCTGAGGATGAAATTGAATATGGTATTGGTATTCATGGTGAGCCAGGCTATCGTAAGGAGTCTATGCAGCCATCTCGCCAGTTAGCTGAAGAATTGACAGGGAAACTCCTTGAAGCCTTTGAGGCTAAGGCAGGTGAACGCTATGCCCTTCTCATCAATGGTATGGGTGCGACACCTCTCATGGAGCAGTATGTCTTTGCTAACGATGTAGCAAGCATTCTTGGAGAAGTTGGACTAGAAGTGGCCTATAAAAAATTAGGTAACTACATGACATCGATTGATATGGCAGGTCTTTCATTGACGCTCATGAAGATTGAAAATGACTCTTGGCTTGAGGCTCTGGAGAGTCCTGTTAAGACCATTGCTTGGTAGTCTGACATGGAAACTAGAAATTAGGTATATTATGGATAAAACAGTTGCAGTAAAATGGATGCAAGGCTTTGATCAAAGGGTTGAAGTAGAAAAAGACCACTTGTCTGAATTAGACGGTCCTATTGGAGATGGTGATCATGGTGCTAACTTGGCGCGTGGTATGGCGGGAGGCCTTGAGGGGATTTAAAGGACCGATGACAGCTTC
>OAXA01000174.1_pt1 | contig 11909 bp, 12 predicted proteins | sample 1501441 | NCBI WGS metagenome assembly OAXA01 (sample SAMEA2580299, study PRJEB22360) | human gut metagenome | biome: human gut; feature: human-associated habitat; material: faeces | place: Denmark | collected 2008/2010
TAGGCGCCAGGCAGGTCCTCGATCGTCACCGGGACCCGACGCGGAGCCTCTTCACCCGTCATCCCGGCCTCGCGGGCGGTGAGCTGGCAGGTACCGACGGCGCGGGCCACCGTGACGCCGGGGTAGTTGCCGGTCTTGGCGCGCAGGCCCGTCAGGGCGTTGTAGATGGAGGTCTTGCCGGCGTTGGGTGAGCCGGTCAGGGCGATACGGTCCGCGCCGGTGTGCACGTGGCCCGAGGCGGCCCCACAGTGGCAGGCGGCGCCGTCGTCGTGACAGGAGGTGGTCGAGGCAGCCGGGGCACTCATGCGAGCACCTCCACCATGACCAGAGCGGCCTCGCGACGGCGCAGGCTGAGGCAGTAGTCGGCGACCGTGTAGGTGGTGGGGTCCCCGAGCGGAGCCCGGCGGCCCACGAGGACCTCGCGGCCGGGTTCCAGGCCGAGGTCAACCAGTCGCCGGGCGAGCTGGGAACCTCGCTCCTCGGTGACGGCGGTGACGCGGCCTCGCTGGCCGCGTCGCAGGAGCGACAGGGGCGTCGGCTCCGTGGTAGTGGTGCTCATCTTAGGGTCCTTCTGTCGGGACGTGGGCTACGGTACCCCCGCGTCGCCGACCAAGGTTAGCCTTATAACACTCGTCCATAAAGGACAAGAGTCCTCTGGAGAGGGTGCTGAGAGCGGGTTCACGCACACCGGCGCGGCACGGGCCTCACAGGTGGAAATGCGCGCCGGCTGCCGGGTTGGCCAGCCAGGCCTGCGCGGCCGCGATCCGACGCCGTGCGGAGTCCGCGATCGGCTCGGGCAGGCAGCCAGGGGCCAACCAGCCCACCGCCGTCGACTCCTCGTCCCCCACGCGGCTGGCCGCGGCGCCAGCGGCATCGACCCGCGCGACGAAGTCGATCGACATGAACACGCAGCGGTCGCCGTTGGGGAACTGAGAGGGCTTCTCCGCCTCAACGGCGATGACGCCCAGGATCTCGGGGACGACGCCGGTCTCCTCCTCACACTCGCGCAAGGCGGCGACGGCCGGCTGCTCGCCGGGTTCGGGGATGCCGGAGACCACGGCCCACAGCCCCGTGTCCGAGCGCCTGCCCAGCAGGACGCGTCCTTCCGGGTCGGTGACGACCACGCTCACGCCGGGCAGCCACAGCTGGTCGTGCCCGATCTTGGCACGCAGGGACACGATGAAGTCCGGAGTTGGCACGAGATCCTCCCGTTCGTGGCCTCTTGACTCAGCGTGGTCGGGACGCAGCGACCCTGCGGGCCTGCGCTGCCCACGCCTCGACCGGGTCGTTGAAGGGCCCGGGCTCCCAGGTCCCTCCGGCGTGCTCGACGGCGCGCGCCAGCAGCCAGTCGGCCACCGCCGGGTTCTTGGGAAGCAAGGAGCCGTGCAGGTAGGTACCGATGACGTGGTGGATGCGCCCGCCCTCCAGGCCGTCAGAGCCGTTGTTGCCGTCACCGCTGCGCACCGTGCCGAAGGGGCGTGCCGCCGGGCCCAGCGTGGTGAGCCCCGAGTGGTTCTCGTAGCCGACCACCGTCCCGAACTCCTCGGTGTCTAGGGTGATGTTGCCGATGAGGCGCTTGGGGCCGGCGACCGTCTGCGCGTCCAGGATCGACACCCCTGGGATCTCGGTGCCCGAAGAGGTGACGAAGCGGTGTCCGAAGAGCTGGTAGAGGCCGCAGATGACGAGCATCGGGACGCCGTCGGTGGCCCAGGCGCGCAGCTCGCCGGCGCGCTGGGCGAGGTCGTCCTTGATCCGGGCCTGGCCTGAGTCCTGCCCGCCGCCTCCGACCACGAGGTGGACGTCCTCGGGCAGCTCGTCGCCGGGGTCATAGGTCAGCAGCTCGACGTCGTAGCCCTGCCACTGCGCGCGGCGGGCCAGGACGAGCGTGTTCCCCCAGTCGCCGTAGATATTCATGTCGTGGGGGTAGAGCTGGAGCAGGCGGATGTGTCCGCGTGCGGCGGAGTCGGTGGTGTGGCGGTAGATGATAGGGGGCGTCACTTCATGACCTCCTCGACCTCGGTCAGCTCGCCCAGGTGGTGGCGCAGAGCCAGCATCGCGGTGTAGCTGGTGAAGATACGCATCCGGCGCCCGTCGCGACGTGAGGCAGCGCGCAGCACCTCAAGCGCCTTGGCCAGGTCCGGTTCCACCGCACCCACCGGCACCTCGTCATAGCGCAGGCGCAGCGCCATGTCCCAGGCGCGCACGCCGGTGACGACGGCGACCCCCTCCTCACGCAGGCCGGCGAACTCCACGTCCCACAGCCAGGACATGTCCCGGCCGTCGGCGTACTCGTCGTTGATCGCGACCATGAGGGTCTCGGGGCCCGTCTCGGCCTCGGCCTGTGCGGCGGTGAGCAGTCCCATGCGGAAGCCGGCGGGGTTCTTCACCAGGGACAGCTCGACCTCGCGCCCGTCCAGCTCCACCACCTCGCCACGCCCGAAGGCGGGCTCGACGCGGCTGAGCTCGTCCAGGACGGAGGAGACATCTGCCTTGGGGCCGAGGATCTCCAGGGTGAGGGCCAGGGCGGCGCAGGCATTGAGCTGGTTGTGCACGCCGCGGATCGTCATCGAGACCCGGCGCCGCACGCCCCGTACCTGGAGCGTGACCTCCTGCCCGTGCAGCTTCTCCAGCAGGACGGTGGGGTGTGATGGGCTCATCGGCCCTGGGACGGCCTCACCCGGTCGCGCGGCGGTCGGCTGGCTCGTGCGCGCGGTGTGGAGCTCGTCGTCGGACAGGAAGACCGAGCGCAGCGCGGGGCCGATGCCGAAGGAGGCGGTGCGGGCCGAGAGCGTGTCAAGGAAGTCGGGGGAGACCAGACGGGGGTCGTCCTGGTTGACGACAACCACCCCGGTGGTGGCCTGAGCGACCTGGTGGAGGAGGGAGGCGGTGTAGTCGACCTCCCCGAAGCGGTCGAGCTGGTCGCGCATGACGTTGAGCAGGAGCGTGGCCTGGGGGCGTACGTGCTGGATGAAGCGCACCGCGTGGGCCTCGTCGAGCTCGAGGACGGCGATATCAGCGTCCACGCGCCCGCGCCAGTCGACCTCGGTGAGCAGGGAGGCGAGCACGCCACGGATGAAGTTGGAGCCGGTCCTGTTGGTCAGGACCTTCAGACCCTGAGACTGTAGGAGCTGGACGATCATCTTCGTCGTCGTCGTCTTGCCGTTGGTCCCCGAGACCACGACGACGCCGCGAGGCAGCTGGGCCAGCATCCGGCCCAGGAAGGCAGGGTCGGTGCGCTCGACGACCAGGCCCGGCAGTGCCGTCCCTCCTGAGCCACCGCCGCGCAGACGGGCGGCCAGGCGTGCGCCACGCCCCAGGGCGATCGTGGCGCTCGAACGCAGTGTCGTGGCCAGGTTGGTCATCGATTCAGGCTCCTGCAGGCAGAGGGGTGGCAGCCCGGTCAGTGTAGGTCCTTGGTCGCGTCACCGGAGGGGATTGCGCCGGCCGGCGTCCAGGGCGTCAGGGGACGACGACGTGTAGGGCCCCCGCCTCGACCTCCACCTCCAGGCGCCTGGTGCTCCCGGCGGTGTCGCCGTCGAGCTCGAAGGGGATCTCCCGCTCGGCCTCGATGAGGATGTGGTGTCCGCTGGTGGTTGGGAAGCCGGACATGTCCCGGCCGGTGAGGACCTGGGCGCCGAGCTTGGCCCAGTCAGTGGCCTTGTCCGGGCTGGCGATGAGCAGGTCGACCTGGGCGTCGGTGGGGGAGGCGTCGTGGAAGAGCGTCATGCCGCCGGTGATCGTGCCGACGTTGCCGAGCAGGGCCATGACGGCCTGGTGCTCGACCGGCTCGGCGTCGTCCACGGTGACCGTGATGGTGAAGGGATCGGGCACGGCGTTCTGCACGGCGGCCACGGCGTAGGCGCCGGAGCGGATGACCTTCTTGAGATCGTCGCTCGTGTCCTCCATGATCTGGGCGTCCAGGCCCATGCCCGCCATGACGACGAAGCGCTCCTGGCCGGCGTCGCTGACGGCGTGGACGACGTCGATCGCCTGGCTGCGGCCGTTGAGCGCCAGGCGCAGTGCGGCGTCGGTGTCCAGCGGGACTCCAAGGTTGCGGGCGAGCAGGTTGCCGGTGCCAGAGGGCAGGAGCGCCATGGGCGTGTCGGTTCCGGCAAGCTCGGAGGAGACGGCGCGTACGGTGCCGTCCCCGCCGGCCATCCGCTCCGGGGGGGGCGCGGGGGCGTGCGGCCCCGCCCCCGCCGGCCACCATGACGAGGTCCACCCCGGCCTCCAGCGCTCGGCGTGCGGCCTCGTGCCCAGGGTCCTCCGGCGTCGTCTCCAGCCAGGTCGTGGGGTGCCAGCCGGCGGCCAAGACCTCGGCCTCGACCCGGCGTCGTAGCAAGGACAGGTCATCGAACTTGGTGGGGTTGAGGATGACGGCTGCCCGCTTGTCCGCGCTGCCCTCGGGCAGGCCCAGGTGGGCCCAGCCGGACAGGATCGTGGTCATGCCGCCGATCGTCAGTGCCAGGTTGGCTACCGCCACACCCAGCAGGACGGCGCCGACGGCGTCGGAGATGTGGATCAGGGCCATCGTCCACTGGGCCACGGCGGTGAGGACGACGGCGGCCACACCCACGCCGGCCCAGCGGGCGACGATCGAGGTGGAGCGGCGGTGGGCGCGGGTCAGGGTGACCAGTACCCACGCCAGGATCGTCATGGCCGTGACGTGGCTGGCCGGGTAGGCCCCGCCAAAGTGGGAGATGGAGTCCGCGAAGGCGGTGTGGGGGCGCGGCCGGTCGATCATGAAGGCCAGGACCGCCTGGGCGGGCAGTCCGGCGGCGGCTACGGCCAGCGCCAGGGACAGGCGGCGCATGCGGGCCTTGTAGGAGAAGACTGCGACCGCGGCGATGAGGATGAGGGTGAAGACCGGGTGGGTGAGCAGGGAGAAGGCTTCGGCCACCTGCCCGCGGACCGATCGCGGGGGCAGGAAGGGCGGGCGCAGGAGCCGGTCGAGCCAGGTCAGGCGCCCGGAGAGGGTGAGCCAGGTCCACAGGGCGAACAAGATCGTGGAACCGAGGGTGAGGCTGATCTCGGGGGAAGTCCAGAGGCGACGTGCCAAGGAGCCCCTGGGTGTCGGCGTCGTACTCATCAGGCAATAAGTCTAACGGGAGGAACCGCCCGGGCTGGCTCCCGGCGAGCCGCGGCGCTTACCGCCTACCTCCGTCGGTTGAGGTGGGGAACAGTCGGTTTGGTTGTGGCGGGGATGGGGTTCGACTGTTGAGGGCCTAAAGCGATGGATTTGGGGGGCAAGCGGGGGCAGCCAGGCGGGTGCGGACGGCTGCAGGCCCCAGGCGACGGAAAAACTTAAGCCCGGAACCTCAACGTGTTGAGATTCCGGGCTTCTCGTCGGGGTGGCGGGATTTGAACCCACGACCTCTTCGTCCCGAACGAAGCGCGCTACCAAACTGCGCCACACCCCGTGTGCAGCGGAAACTATATCGACCCCAGAGCCGGCATGGGAAATCAAGGCACTGAGGGGTGGGTCACCTCGCGGTGGCCGACGGCGATGCTGCGCGGCCCCGAGCGCGCACCCGCGCGGCCCCGAGCGCGCGACGTCGCACCGGTGCGGCCCGGCCTGCGGTGACGACCGTCGCCTCAGGACGCCGGCACGAGAGTGAGCAACGTGGCCTCGGGCCGGCAGGCCAGGCGCACCGGCGTGTAGGGGCTGGTGCCCAGACCTGCGGACACGTGCAGGAACATGTGGTCGGCCGCTGCAGGGTCGGACATCCGCCCCGGGTAGCGAGACAGCCCTGAGGCCCGTGCGGCATCGAGGTCGCAGTTGGTCACCAGCGCCCCGTAGCCGGGCACGCAGAGCTGGCCGCCGTGGGTGTGCCCGGCCATGGCTAGGTCGACGTCGTCCCGGCTCATGGCGTCCAGCACCCGGCGGTAGGGGGCGTGGGTCAGGCCCAGCCGCAGCGGGCGGCCCTCGCGGTTACGCGCCGGCTCTACGACGTCGTCGGGCGAGGAAGCAGGCTCGGGGTAGGCGTCCCGGTCCGCGTGCGGGTCATCCACGCCCACCAGCTCGATGCTCCGGCCACGCACCTCCAGGGTCCCGCGCGCGTTGCCCAGGTCAGCCCAGCCTCCCGAGGCCTGCAGGTCTCGGACTGCTCGCCAGGGCAGAGCCTCGACGTCCTCGGCGTCTTCGGGTGAGTCGGCGCTACGCGGGTCGGCGCGCAGGTAGCGGGTCGGCAGCTTGAAGACCGTCGAGCGGTAGTCGTGGTCGCCCATGACGAAGGCGCCGGGCAGGCCGAGGAAGGGCTCCAGCGCCTGGCCGAGCGGGAGCAGCCCGCTGGCGAAGGAGAGGTTGTCCCCGGTGTTGACGACGACGTCGGGGTGCAGCTCAGCCAGCCCTCGTACCCAGTCCACACGCGCCTGGGTGCGGTCAGTCAGGTGCAAGTCGGACAGGTGGAGGATCGTGATCGGCTCCTGACCACGGGCCAGGACGGGGACGCTTCGACGCCGCAGGACGGGCATCCGTGCCTCAACCAGGGCGTAGCCGAGCAGTCCAAGGCCTGCGGCGGTGCCGAGCCCGAGAAGACGGCGGGCGCCTCGGCCAGCGCCCGCCTGGCTACTCACCGTCCTCCTCGTAGTAGTACTCCTCCTCGGCGGCCGGGGCCTCCTCGGTGGTCTCGGACTCCTCGTGCTCCTCCTGCGGCTCCGGAGCGGGCGGGGTACCCAGGCTGACCTGGTTGAACTGCTCGGCGGGCGCGCCGGCCAGAGCGGCGTCCATATAGGTCTTCCACAGCGGCGCCGGGGCGTCCGAGCCGTACATCGTGGCGTAGTAGCGCCCGCCGATGACCTGACGGTTCATGGCGTAGTACCCGTCCGAGTGCCCGAGCCACACGGCCGCGGACAGGCTGGGGGTGTAACCGACGAACCAGGCGTTGTCCATGTCGTCGGTCGTCCCGGTCTTGCCAGCGGCCGGGCGCCCGGCCGCCAGGATCGCTCCGCGTCCTGTTCCGGACGAGGAAAGGACCGTGGTGAGGGTGAGACTGACCTGGTCAGCCGCCTCGGCGGTCATGACCTGGCTGCAGGAGGCCGAGGGAACCTTCATCTCGGTGCCGTCGGCGTCGAGGATCTTGTCGATGGCGATGGGCTTGCAGTACACGCCGTGGGCGGCGAAGGTCGCGTAGGCGTTGGCCATCTGGAGCGCGGTGACCTCCTGGGACCCCAGGGCGATCGAGGGAACCGCCGTCAGGGGCTCACCGGAGTTGGTCGTCACGCCCATCTTGGCGGCTAGCGAGGTGATGTTGCAGATGTCCATCGCCGCCGTCATGCGTGCGTAGCCGACGTTGATCGACATCCTGGTGGAGTCGATGACGTTGTGCGTGCCGCCTTCTGAGGGGGAGGCGTTACCCACCTTCCAGGTGTCCGCTGCCCCGGGGTTGCAGGAGATGTTCCACGTGGAGGCGGGGAAGGTAGTAGGCGAGGTGTTGAAGCTCGTGTAGCCCGAGCGGCCTTCCTGGTACCACTCAGCCAGGACGAACCCCTTGAAGGTTGATCCGGGCTGGAAGCCGGAGGTGCCTTTGGAGTTCTCCACGCCTCCGTGGTTGGCGTCCACGCCCAGTGAGATCTGGGTGGCCGTGGGGTCCTCGGGCGTGGCGTCGCCGTAGTTGGTGTTCTGGGCGATCGCCAGCACGCGGCCGGTTCCGGGCTCTACCGAGACCAGGGCGGCCTTGACGTTGGAGGGGTCACCGGTGGGGACGTAGGCCTGGACGGCAGCGTCGGCAGCTGCCTGCTTGGCCGGGTCCATCGTCGTGGTGATGGTCAGGCCTCCGCGCAGCAGCAGCTGGCGGCGGGAGGCGGCGTCGTCGCCGTACAGGTCAGAGTTCTCGATCTCGGAGACGGCGTACTCGCAGAAGTAGGCGGCCGATCCGGCAGCCGCGCAGCCACCCACCGAGTTGGTGACGTGGAGGAGGTCAGCGATCTGGACCTGGACGGCCTGGTCGTAGTCCTCCTTGCTGATGAACTCCTCCTCGTACATCTTCTTCAGCACCCAGTCCATGCGGCTCTTGGCCTTGTCTGGGTGGGTGACCGGGTCATAGAGACCGGGAGCGTTGGTCAGGCCCGCCAGCAGCGCGGCCTCGGGGATGGACAGCTCAGCGGCGGAGTGAGAGAAGAAGTGCCGCGAGCTGGCCTCCGCCCCGTAGGTGGAGGGGCCGAAGGCGGCGATGTTGAGGTAGCCCTCCAGGATCTGCTGCTTGGAGTACTCCTGCTCCAGGGTCAGGGCGTACTTGATCTCGCGCAGCTTGCGGGCGTAGGTCGTCTCGGTGGCGGCACGGATGGCTGCGGCGTCGTCCTTCTGGAGCCCGGCCTCGATGAGCACGTTACGCACGTACTGCTGGGTCAGGGTGGAGGCACCCTGTGAGCCTCCGGAGGCGTTGGAGACGAAGGCGCGCACGATACCGGTGGGGTCCACGCCCTTGTGCTGGTAGAAGCGCTGGTCCTCCACGGCCACGATCGCGTTCTGCATATTCGTCGAGATCTGGTCCAACGGGACGACGATGCGGTTCTCGGCGTAGAACTGGGCCAGGTCGGTCCCGTCCGCAGCCTTGATGACGGAGACCTGACTGGGCTCCAGGACGTTGAAGTCCGAGGGCAGCTCGTCGAAGAGCTGCTGTGAGGCCTTGGTGACCGCGGAGGCTGCGCCGATGAAGGGGGCGGCGAAGCCGGCGGTCACGATGCCTCCTGCTGTGGACAGCAGGAGGAAGACCAGCAGCATCGAGACGACCTGGGCCGGCGTGAGCGAGCGATCGCGCGAGGAGGACTGCGACATGGGGTCCAGAGTACGTGCCCGCGGGCTCATGGCGCTGTGGGGCACGACGCGAAGGGCCTGGATAGTGTCTGGGCAGCGGCCCAATGGCGGCGGTCCCACCCTGGCCGACGTCGCCCGCGAGCGCGAGCGTGTACACCGTCCAGACCGTTCGTGCACGGTAAATGAGATGCCTGGTGATGTGGATTTGGTCAATTCGCCGGAGGTGACATACGGTTACTATGTGACGCAGCCGACACTGGCGTCGGCTCGCTGTAAGGAAGGTTGTGAGAAGACGATGACCGACCAGACATGGGCTGTCCGTGCAGCCTGCGCCACCGTCGAGCCAGATCAGTTGTTCGGCAAGGGCGCCGAGCAGCGTGACGCTCGCTCGCTGTGCTTCTCCTGCCCGGTGCGGATGGAGTGCCTGGCGGAGGCCCTGGACTCGGAGTCCTCCTTCGGCGTGTGGGGCGGACTGACCGAGCGCGAGCGTCGGGCTCTGCTGCGTCGTTTCCCCGAGGTCACGGACTGGGGTGCCTGGCTGCGTCGCGAGGACGACGAGCTCATCGCCGAGATCCACGCTCGTCGCGCTCCCCGGATCCTGGCAAGGGTGCGCTGAGCGTGCCACGGCCGGTCTGACGGCTGTCAGTACTGGTCGGCGTCCTTGCGGGCCCGTAGGCTGCGCCCATGACTACATGGGAGTACGCCACCATCCCCCTGCTCACGCACGCCACCAAGCAGATCCTCGATCAGTGGGGTGCTGACGGCTGGGAGCTCGTCCAGGTCGTGCCCGGCCCCACGGGCTCGGACAACCTCGTCGCCTACCTCAAGCGCCCCAAGCAGGGCTGAGCCCCGGGATCCAGCATCGACGACGGCGCCGCCACCAACGCGTAGAAGGTGGCGGCGCCGTCGTGGTGGCGCAGGCGTGCTCAGCGAGCGCGACGACGCAGGCGGTCGATGTCCAGCAGCGTGACCGCGCGGCCCTCCAGGCGGATCCAGCCGCGGGAGACGAACTCGGCCAGGGACTTGTTGACCGTCTCGCGCGAGGCTCCGACCAGCTGGGCGAGCTCCTCCTGAGTGAGGTCGTGCGGGACGTGGACGCCGTCCTCGGTGGTCGAGCCGAAGCGGTCGGCCAGGTCGAGCAGGGCCTTGGCCACGCGGCCGGGCACGTCGGAGAAGACCAGGTCGGCCAGGGCCGTGTTGGTGCGGCGCAGACGCTGGGCCAGGGCGCGCAGCATGTCCTTGGCGAGCGTGGGGTGGGTCTCGATGAAGCTCATGAGCTGGGTGTGCTCCAGCGAGAGCAGGTCCGTGGGGGCCACGGCCGTGGCGGTGGTCGAGCGCGGGCCCGGGTCGAACAGGGTCAGCTCACCGACGATCTCGCCGGGGCCCAGGACCGCGAGGAGGTTCTCGCGGCCGTCGGGAGAGGCGTGACCGAGCTTGATCTTGCCGGACAGCAGGACGTACAGGCGGTCGCCGCTGTCGCCCTCGTTGAAGAGCGTCTCGCCACGGCGCAGGGTCGTCTGCGTCATCATGGCGCGCAGCTCCTCCTGCTCCTCCGGGCTCATGCCCTCGAAGAGCGGGATCTTGGAGATGATGCTTTCGTCCACGAAGGTCCTCCTGAATGTGGTCGATGGGGCCTGAGCGGGCCGTCCCCCGCCTATCTTGCCACGGTCTGTGACCTGTGGCACGCCGTCGAGCATTGTAGTCTCGCCGTGGCGCAGGTCAAATGCCCATTCGGTCGAAACACAGGGATCGCGCAGCGGCCCGGGAGGGAAGAGCATGACCGCCGAGGACCACAGTGCTCTGGCCGCCCGCGCGGCCCAGGTCGATGACGAGCTCGCCGGGCTCTACCCGGACGCGCACTGCGCCCTGGACCATGACGGCCCCTTCCAGCTGCTCGTCGCCACCGTGCTGTCCGCCCAGACCACGGACAAGCGGGTCAACACCGTTACCCCGGGGCTCTTTCAGACCTATCCCGACGCCGCCGCGCTCGCCGGCGCGGACCGGGCGGACCTGGAGGAACGGCTGCGGCCCTTGGGGATGCAGCGCACGCGGGCCGAGCGCCTCATCGGCCTGGGCGAGGAGCTGACCGCCGCCTTCGACGGCGTCGTGCCTCGCACCCGCGAGCAGCTCACCAGCCTGCCGGGGGTGGGGCGCAAGACAGCCAATGTGGTGCTGGGCAACGCCTTCGCCACGCCGGCCATCACCGTGGACACGCACGTGGGGCGCCTGTCGCGGCGTCTGGGATGGACCGAGCACAAGGACCCGCTCAAGGTGGAGAAGGACATCGCCTCCCTGTGGGACCCCACGCGCTGGACCGACGGGTGCCACCGGCTCATCGAGCACGGGCGGGCCGTCTGCCACGCCCGCTCGCCACGCTGCGAGCAGTGCCTGCTGCTTGCGGCCGGGCTGTGCCCGCAGGTCGGGGTCTGAGGCACCGCCGTGGACGGGGGAGGGCGGCTACTGGGCGGGAACGAGGTCAGCCAGGAAGGGCAGCAGGACCTCGGTGAGCTGGTTTGGCGCCTCCTCCTGCGGGAAGTGGCCGACGCCGTGGATGGTCACCTGCTGCAGGCGTCCTGCCACGTGGTGGGTGTCGCGCGCGTAGGCCTGGGCCGGCTGGACCGGGTCAACCTGCCCCTGGACGGACATGACGGGGACCTGCACGGCGGGCTCCAGCGCCGCCAGCGTCTGGCGTCCGAGCAGCATGTCGCGCAAGGTCTCCAGCGCCGAGTGCGCTGCCCCGGGCCTGGCCAGCAGCGCGGCGTAGTAGCCGGCGGCCTCGGTGACCTGGGCGCGGGTGCGAGGACCCGCCCACGAGCGCAGCAGACGCTCCATGCCGGCCTGGGTGGCCAGGGTGCGCTCGGGCAGGAGAGGGACCTTGAAGGACAGGTACTGCAGGGCGGCTCCTGACAGCAGGCGGCCGCGCAGCGAGCGCACGGCGACCGGGTGGGGAGCGCTGACCGGCACGATGCCTCGGACCGTGGAGGAGAACCGGTTGGCCGTGACCCAGGCCACGTGCCCGCCCAGGCCGTGACCGACGACGACGGCGGACTCGTGCCCGAGCGCCCGGATGGCCCCGTGCACGTCGTCGGCCAGGCTGACCAGGTCATAGCCCGACGGCGGCCGGGCCCAGGCGCCGAAACCCCCTGCCTGCGTG
>OAXA01000177.1_pt1 | contig 11854 bp, 10 predicted proteins | sample 1501441 | NCBI WGS metagenome assembly OAXA01 (sample SAMEA2580299, study PRJEB22360) | human gut metagenome | biome: human gut; feature: human-associated habitat; material: faeces | place: Denmark | collected 2008/2010
GTGCGCAACTGGGCGGCCGTGGACTGTTCGCCACGCGTGTCGCCTTGGCCACTCTGTGGTGAAGACTGCGAGTCGTGCGTGACCTTGCCACGCTGCACACGGCTGTCATCACCAGCCAGCACGGCATCGATGATCTCGCAAGCATCTTCGGCATCACTGGCGGAGAACGTCAATCGGTATGCCATCGGCTGAGCCGCTAGACGTCCACGGGCGATCTGTTCGAGTCCCGCTCGGTCCGCACCTGTGAGCATCTCGCGTACCAATTCGAGGAGGCGAACGAGCGCCTCGGGAGATTGAGCAGAAAAGAGGAGGGGCACCGCGTCGCTCCATGCCTGCTCCACCCGCTCCTGGGCATGCGGCTTACTCACCACCATGTGAGCGTTAGCCCCACCGAACCCAAAGGAGCTGATGCAGGCAACATCGGACCGTCCGGTTGGCCAAGGAGTGTTTTCAACAGCAAGGGCGAGTACCCCTGGAGCGGGGTCAAGGTCGGGATTGACCGTCGTGAAATGGCCAAGCCCTGGAACTAGCGAATGCTCGAGGCTCAAGACGGCCTTCATGACGCTGACCAGCGCGGCGGCGGACTCGAGGTGCCCTACGACAGTCTTCGCTGATGTAAGGAGGGCAGGATCTGCATCTGGGTGGACTCCACCCAACGCGAGATTCAGCCCCTCAACCTCCATGGGATCGCCAAGAGGAGTACCTGTGCCATGGCATTCGACCATACCGACCTGCTCAGGCCCGATACGCGCCTCGGCGAGAGCTTCCGCAACAAGGGCAGCCTGCGCCCGCGGGTTAGGGGCACGCAGGGAGCCCGTATAGCCATCCTCATTGACGGCAGTCCCTTGGACGATGGCGCGGACCCGATAACCGTCGGCCTCGTGCGTACGACGCAAGACGAAGACAACGACGCCTTCGGAGCGAACATACCCATCCGCTGAGGCATCGAACGTAGCGCAGCGCCCCTGGCTTGACTGCATACCGGCCAAGTTGTTGCACATCAAGGTCGCTGCGGAGCCAAGATAGTTGACACCGGCGACGATCGCGACGTCCACCTCATGAGACAGCAATGCCTGCGTCGCTAGATGCAGCGCGACTCCTGAACTCGAGCAGGCCGTGTTCACGACAAGGCTCGGGCCGCGCAGGTCATACCAGCGCGAGAGGCGATTGGCCAGCATTGCCGCATGGTTACCGGAGTCCAGATGTCCAGCGTAGGAGTCACTTGCACCATCGGTAATACGCGAGATATCTCGATAATCGATGATCTGAGCTCCCACATAGACGCCAGTACGCGTAGCGCGCAGTGACGAGGGCCGCTCACCGGCGTCTTCAAGCGCGTGCCACGTCACCTCGAGGAGGCGACGCTGCTGCGGGTCCATCGATTGCGCCTCAAGTGGAGAGATATTGAAGAATGCAGCATCAAACTCGTCCATCCCCTCGACAATGCCGGCATACCGCGGCAGGGCCGACGTGTCATCATGATCGCGAAGGTGCTGCTCCACAAGCCATGGACGAGATTCCTCAAGGACAGAAATGCAGTCACGCTGGGTGACCAGCGCATCCCAGAACTGCTCAGGTGTCCGGATGTCGGGGGGAAGCTGGCAGGCCATCCCAACGATGGCGACATCCTCAATCAGCGGCGATGCAGACTCATTCTTGCCAGCGTCATCGTCCGCTTCGCCCACCTCACTCGACTCGATGCCAACGAGCGCAGCCAGGACCTCTTCCAGTTGCTCTGGTTGTGGGTTCATGAACAACTTACCCACGGGAACGTCCACATCTAGGAGATCGCTCAATCCGCGAGCCACTTGGATGTAATCCACGGAGCCAAGACCTAGTTCGGCGAGCGAGATATCAGAATCCCGCGAGATCCCCCAAGGCTCGAGCACCTCATTCAGGACAGCAATCACGTCGCCGCGCGTCAGCCCGGTCATCGGATGCCCTCTCCGAGGGCTGGGGTGTTTCCGTCCGGAACAGCCTTCTGCCGTCCCTCGTGGCGCCCGCCCCCGACGGCGCGTCGGGTGAGTCGGTTCAAAAAGATGGGCGTCAATACGAGTCCGACGAGCATCCACACGGACACATTGAGCGCAGCAATTTCGGGCTCAAACTTTCCGCCGATCTCCAACACTCCACCGGATGCTGGCAGCATCGCCTCACGGAAGAGCTGCCCAAGCCAGAATAGCGGCGAATACGAACCCACCGTTTGCATCCAAGCCGGGGTCATAATCATGGGCACTACCAGCCCCGAGAAGATAATCATCACAACAAAGGGGGTCATGGCGGCACTGATCGACGACGATCCGCTGCGCACAATTGATCCCAAAAGCAGACCCCACGTGGTGCATAATAGCAGGCCCGTAATCAAGGCAGCGATGAGAAGAAGAATGTTGACCTGGAAGCCTGAGGAAAAGAAAAACACCGGCAAGAGGAGCGCAGATCCCAGAAGCGTGCTCAATGTCTGATGGATGGTCTGCCCAACGGCATAGATCGCGAGTCCCTGGGGGAGCGTGCGCAACCGCTGCACGGTACCGTCGTAACGTTCTACTAACAGCGAGGTAAGGACACCGGAGAAACAGATCATCGTGACCTGCAAGGTGAGTAGTCCTGGAAGCACCGCGACGGGAACGGGGACGCCCATCAGTTGGCTATCGCGATACACCCATAACGCCACGCACATGATGGCTGGCGGCAGGATCATGGTGATGATGTCTTGGGGCCGGACGAGTACCAACCGCAGCGAGCTCAGGCCACGAGCGACGCCGACTCGGAGAATCAGACCCAGATTCATGAAACCCGCTCCTCTTGTTCTGCTGCCTGCGCTGCCATGATCCGCAAATAGCTGTCTTCAAGACTTCCGTGTCGGATCTCGAGATGATCGATGTCACGATTCTTCGGGTCCGCCAACAGTTGCCGTGCCAGTGCGAGATAGCCAGCACCGGCTTGCTCCACGTGCTTTTCGCCCGACTCGACCCACGTGACGGTTACCTCTCCCCCAGAGCGCCGCTTGATTTCTTCCAGCGTTCCTTGAGCCACGACCTGACCTCGAGAGATGGTCAAGAGTCGGTCCGCGATCTGCTCGACTTCATCGAGATCATGAGTGGTCACCAAAATGGCGATTCCACGCTCGCGCGCCAGGAATGAAACAAGTTCATGAAACTCGTGCCTGGCGCGGGGATCGAGGCCAGCGGTCGGTTCGTCCATAAAAATGATCTCAGGCGATCCCAACATCGCAAGCGCGACGTCGACGCGGCGTCGCTCACCACCGGACAGGCGACCCAACGGCCGATCGATAAACGCGTTGAGGCTGAGGAATTCCGTCACCTCAGCAACCAATCCATGATTGATCTGACCGCACCCATCCACCGGGTAATAGCGGGAGCAATGTTCCAAGATGCGTCGCGTCGTCCACCGTGGGTGGTCCTGCCACGACTGAAGAACGATGCCCATCTTGGAGCGCCAGCGCTCGTCGCCGTCCCAGGGTTCGATACCGAACACCTTGACGTCACCCGATGACGGAATGCGGAAGCCTTCCAGAATCTCCATGGTCGTGGTCTTGCCACTGCCATTGGGACCGAGAATGGCGACCACCTCGCCCTGGTGTACGTCAAAACTAATGCCGTTGACGGCAGTCTTGGACCCATAGCGCATTACCAAGTCGGTAACGGATACGACAACCCTCTTGTCACTCATCCCGGCCCCCCTCATCGTTCAATTCCCAGGGCATAAGATTGTCGTTGGCGTACGCGGCCATACGCTTCCTCACCAGCGGATCGGCAAAGCGACTCAAGTTCGCTTCAATCGCATGGGGACGGGCTGCTTTTGTGGAGCAGATGACGTCAGCCGAAAACCGCTTCAGGGGAGCGACACCATCGCGTGGAATCCGACACAGCCGGTTGAGCAGCCGCGCAAGCAGAACGTCGCTGCGCTCACCCATCTCGTCCACGAGCCCCCACGACAAGGCCGTGCTCGCGTCGATCGTGCGCGTTGAAATCGCCAATGTATGCGCACGTCGCGCGCCGATTCGATGAGCGAGGAAAGGAAGCACCATGGCGGGCATCAGACCAAAGAGCATCTCAGGAAGGGCAAACGTCGCCAATTGGTCCGACACGACAAAGTCGGACGCGGCGACAAAGCCCACACCGCCAGCCGCCGTCTTGCCGCGCACGTGCGTGACAACGATGACATCTCCCGAGATCATCCTGGTCCAGAGGTCGAACAGATAATCCGGCTGATGGGCGCCGGCGGCCTCGCTCGAGACTGCTACGAGATCCGCACCTGTACAGAACACATCCGGCAGCCCCGACATGATTAGAACCCCCGACCGTCGAGATGCCTCATCGAGGCCGCGCTCAACGGTCTCCAGCATCTCCCCGTCCAACGCATTGGCAGCGTCGGGACGGTGAAATCGAACGGTTGTCACACGTTCGGTGCTCTCCAGCGAGGCCGATGACATGTCAGGCCCCCTTCGCTAAGAGTTCCTGGGCAGCCTCGTACAAACTCCGGTTGATGATGCCCACGTGGCGCTGACGCCAATCAGCGAAGTCTGTCCCGGCTGCCCAAGAGTTGAACGCACCCATCGCGGGGCCAGTTGGAACGAGGTAGTCCACTTGATGCTCAGGATCGCCCGCCAGGGCAGCCTCCGCACAGTGATCGAGGTAGCTCCGAATCACACCCACAAAGACGGCTCGAGGATCGGCTTCGTCTGGGGGCAGAAGGTGCGCATGCACTGCACGCTGTCGTGCGGAGTCGAACGTCTCGCCCAGCACGCGACGCTCGATTTGGTCCTGGGTGAGCTCGTCGACCTCGTCCCAGGAGCTGAAGCGCTCAAAGACGTCTCGCAAGCGCTTGGCACGTGCGCTCACCAAGGTTCCTCGCCGCATCACCTGCATGGGCGTCAGGAGTTCAAAGGCAGCAGCTGCTGGCGCGGTCGTCGTATCTTGAATCTCGCAAGCGGCCAACAGATCCTTGACGTGATCGCTCGTCGCAGCCTCAGGAGTGCACTGATTGATGGACCCCGTCATGAGGAATTCGGCGCCCATCACGAGCGCAGCCGCGAAGGCCTCCGGTGAGCCGAGACCCCCTGCCAAGCCCACCGGAATGGGGTGCGAGAGCACGGTCGTCGCTTGATCCCGCAACCGCAGGAACGTGGGAAGAACGGCTGTGGCCGGAGCATGATCGGTGAGCCAACCGCCCTGCGAATCCGCACACAAGGAGCTAGCTGCGGCGATCGAGGACGCTACCTCGGCCTCGGCCGCAGTCACACGGGCTTCGCTGACTAGACGCTGCACGAGCGAAGCCGACAGCGGCGCGCAGAACTGACGGGCCACCTCCGGACGCGACGTCTTACACATCACCTGGTGAGGTGCGTACACCTGCTCATCTCGGCGGTAAGCACCCTTGAGCCGGAAACGGGCTAGTACCGGGGAAACACTGACATAGCCGGACGCCTCGAGACGCGTCACACCATGGCGTAAAGCGATGTCAATGAGAGCGGCCTCTCGGTCCGGCTCATACCAAGAAGGCGAGACCGCCAACGCCCAAGGCCGGGCGCCCAGCAGCGACGTGGTCTCACGGACCAGGCGCTCTACCTCGTCGAGGGGAAGTCCCTCCGTCCCCAGAGCTGCGACGAGACCGGACTCAGCCGCGGCAGCGACAAAGCGGGGACCGCTAATGCCACGGAACATAGCGCCGCACACCACGGGAAGCACATCGAGGTCTTCGACGCCGACCCTCTCGGGCTGGTCGTCTCCCCCTGCGGGTTCGGCGAGCGAGCTCGACACCTCGGCAGCAGCCTCGCTCTCGGGCACATAGATCGGTTTTGCCGAGCGCTTGATCTGCCTCGCGAGGCCAGACAAGACTGCACCAGGACCCACTTCCACAAAGTCAGTGACTCCGTACCCCATCAATACCTGGATGGACTCGCACCACCTGACCGGGCTTGAAATCTGCCGGACCAGCGTCTTGGCCACTGCATCCGCTTGATACGGGCGGGCTGTCACGTTCGCGATCACGGGAATCGTCGGGGCATTCAACGCCATGCCGTCGACGAAGGAGGCAAATTCGACGCTAGAGGGCTGCATATGCCGTGAGTGGAAAGCCCCGCTGACATTAAGCGTCACGTAGCGAGCACCACGCTTCTCGAAAGCTTCGCGGGCGGCCTCGATATCTGTGGCGGCACCAGCCACCACCACCTGCTTCGGCGAGTTGATGTTCGCGAGATCGAGGTGGTGGAGCGATTCTTCATTGATGACGTCAAGCACGCCCTGCTCATCCAGACCCACAACCGCTGCCATTCCCCCGCCACGCACCTGGGACATCAAAGCGCCACGCCGCTGCACAAGCCGTAGACCTTGTTCAAAGTCCACTACGCCCGCAGCAAAGAGTGCGTCGTACTCACCAAGACTGTGACCTGCGACAAAGTCAGGCTGTGCCTCTCCGTCATCAATGCGGGCCAAGTAGGAGAGCGCGTTCACGATAAACAACGCCGGCTGCGTGAACTGTGTCTGAGACAACTCCGAGCGGGGATCCTCCAAACACAGTGTCTTGATGGAGTAACCAAGGACCTCGTCGGCCTGCTCCACCAGCTGGGGGTAGCGCTTAAACAACTCGGCACCCATGCCGACGTGCTGAGAACCTTGGCCAGGAAATAGATGAACGATCATGTGCTACGTCTCCTCAAAGTGACGCGCGGTCAGTGGGCGGGACAAGATGAGCGAACTATTGACGCCTCCGAACCCAAAGGCGTTACTCATGACGTGGTGAACTGGACGCTGCTGGCCACGGAGATCCAGATCAGCCCTTACCGGGTGTGGCACCGGAGTGGGATGGATGAACTCCCCGGCAATCTGCAGGCAACATGCCACTGCCTCGACCAAGGAGGCAGCGCCCAGGGCATGGCCAACGAGCGCCTTGGTTGCCTGCAAGACAGGACCGTGTTCAAACACGCCGGACACCGCCTCCAATTCAACGGCGTCGCCAAGCGCTGTTCCGGTGGCGTGAAGATTGATGAGGTCGATTGCGTCAGATGCCAATCCAGCTTGCTCTAGGGCTAGACGGAAAGTGCTCTGTTCCCTTTCCAGGTTCGGCCGTGTACCGCGGCTTCCGCCGCCGCGAACTACTCCGCTGCTAAAGACAGCCATACTTTCGCCGCCCCGGGCCGCTGCATGGTTTTGTGATTCCAGGAGCACGGCCGCGCCAGCTTCTGTCAGAACCAGCCCGTGCTGCTCGGCATCCAGCGGGATGCCCGTAACCCCCGGAGCTCCTGCTGCACCGACATTGACGAATGCTTGGACGGTGGCAGGGTCAAGATGATCACTGCTGCTGACCACGAGTGCCGCATCACACGCACCCGATTGGATGGCTCGGGCAGCTGCGACAAGTCCACAGCTTCCCGCGGCCGACGCACCACCAACCACCATCGTTTCCCCTGTGGAGCCGACCAGTTCTGCAAGGCTGGCCGCCACGTCCGTTGCCCAGACTGACTGCACGTCGCTTGGGCGCACAGCGGCAGGTTGCCTGGCGAAGGTTTGGTGGAGTCCCCACTGGACGTCGCTGGTCTGTCCTTCTCCCGCAACGTAGACCGCCCAGCGGTCAGGGGCAACCGCACCTCGGCCCCCCGCTTTCTGGACTGCCTCTGATGCGGCGAGGAGAGCCAGTCCCAACTGCCGGGAACACCGGCGTGGAAGCACCGTGCCAGGCAGCAGTCCTTCAATCTCGGACATGGCCTGAAGCCTCTCAGCCGCAGTCTGCGGGGCGCGGATGACACAGCTACCGTCGGAAGGGTTTTCGCGCATGCGCCCCTCGCGTAGGAGGCGGCCGAAATCAGCAGCCCCCAGCGCTCGCGGCAGTTGGATCCCCACACCCGAGATGACCACTTTGTCAGCCATGGTGAACCTGCTCAGCTATCCTCTCAGCGGCCTCGCGTTCCTGATGAAACGGCGTCATCACAGAAAACACGTGCTTTCCTTCACGGGCTAGGCGAAGAATGGCCGCCTGTCCGCCTCCCGGTGCTAGGTCCACGATCACGCGGTGCTGGCCACCGATTAGACCACGAACACTCTCAAGAAGGTGCATTGGCCCGCGCAGGGTGCAGTAGGCGTCATCCAGAAGGTCGCCATTCACTGTTAATCCCGTGGAACACCTCACCACGTCAGTTCCCTGGAAGGGGGTGAGATCCAGCGTCGGCACCTCTGGAGCAAGCGGGGCAACGGCTGCAGTGTGGAAGGCAAAATTGACCGGCAGGCGGGACACTGTCAACCCGGATTCTCTGGCGATCCGGTCCGTCTCTGCCCACGCAGAGTTGACGCCTGCGACGACAGCATGACGGTCACCGTTGCGGGCGATAACCGTTGCATCCATCTCATCCAGCACCTGACCCAAGTCCGAATCACCAGAATCGATCAAGGCCACCATCCATCCTGCGGACATCCGATGCTCCGCTGCCGTGGTGAAACCTGCGATGTAAGCCACCGCGTCCTCTAGCGGAAGCCGAGCAGCGATCACTAACGCGATAAACTCGCCCAAGGAATTCCCAACCAGAGTGGACGGGCGCACGTCATAACTCGCGAGCACCTCGGCTAGCCCCACTTGCACGGCCACAAGGGCGATCGATGAGAGCGTGAGGTCATCGCAGGGATCAGCGAGCTGGCGTCTCTCGTCATAGAGATACGGCATGAAGCGCCGGCCGGTGCAGACGTGCAACGCGTCGTCCGCCCGATGCATGGTCGAGGCAAATTCAGGGGCAGATTCAAGCAACTTTCTGCCCATGCCGAAGTACTGGCCGCCTTGACCACCAACTAAGAATGTCACCTGTGCCACGCTGACTACTTAAAATTAAACAGGCCGACTTGACCAGCACGCATGCGAAAGCGTCTGAATTGATTAATATCTTGCAGGGAGAAGTAGATATTTTTCTCCACTACTTCTGCCATAGACAGGCCAAGTTCAGAACGGTAGCGATGCCCCGGCCACACACGGATATCCCCTGGCACCATGCGGTGCAGTTTTTGAATGCTTCTATACATGTCATCCACATCTCCACAGGGGTCGGCAATAATCCCACACCCTTCAATAAAGAGGGTGTCACCACTAAAGAGTGCATGCTCCTGTAAATAACACACGCTACCTGATGTATGACCTGGAGTAAGAAGAACCGTCAGCGAGACGGAATCGACGACGATCTCATGACCGTCCCATACCGGCCTTAGCCCCGGACAACGAAAATGAGAGACAGCGATTTCACCAGCTGACATATAGACTGGGCACTTGTGCCGCATAGCCAACTGTGGGGCAGCATTAACATGGTCATCATGACTATGAGTCAGGACCACCGCACCGAGTTCGGCACCGAGATTTGCCAGCGCCAATTCGATGGCCGCCGAATCCCAGGCGGGGTCCACGATGACGGCACGCTTGGTCACTTCATCCTGCAGAATGTAGCAGTAATTGATCGCAGCCCCAGACCTAACCCGAAGTGGATAGACGGCAACTGGCACCTTCCGCGACGAACATATCGCCATGTCTTGACCGAACATACCCACCCCCAGCATTCATGTCTCGAGACCCGACCACGCAACGGGCGATCAGTGGCGTGCACACCTCACGTTAGAGGCCCCAAATGAACTGCAGGTAATCGCAGGATGATGATTAGTAGTACTGTGATTGAGGACTTATCGGCTCTTCATGACAGATCTGCGCCTTCAACCTGGTCAACGAGGCATCCGTAGGCGCTGCGGCATTCAAGATCACCGAAGTCATTGTTTCGCGGCTTCTGACCAAACTGGGGCTGGTGCCCAACGTTCCCGGACCTTTCCACCCCGGCCAGCCCTACGATCAATCCCGACGAGATTGCCACCACAAGACAAACGCCCAGCCCACCCACCTCGGCCGATGCATCAAGATCACCGCTCGAGCCCCTCGGCTGCGGGGCTCCCCTGGAGGTCGCCACGTTTGCCCGAGCACCCTATCGGGGGCAGCCACCAACATTGACGCGGCAGCACCACACTCAGGAACTGCCAACATGGGAGAACTACACATGCTCATCTGTCACCGCTTTTACGGGCTTTTCACAGTCGATGGTGTGGTGGTGGGTTGATCTTGGTCTGTGGGTGAGGGCCGAGGCCTTTCGAAGATGGAAATTTTCACATTCACCAATCTGTACGACCTCGAGGTGTCCAGCGCTACTTTCGTTCGTTCTGATCTGGCCACGTTCACAGGCCTTGATGAACTCGGCTTGGAAGTCGTAGGCCAACACCTTGAGCCCGAGCGCGCGGTCCTGGCTTGCCGGGTCATCGACGATGACCGGTGGTGTCGACGGCTTGCGCACGAACCGTTCGGCTGGCGGCCGACGACCTTGCTGGTCCGAGTGCGTCGGTATCGTTGTGTCGAGTGCCGACACGTGTGCTGCCAGGACATGGGCAAGGCTGCCGAACCGCGAGCGAAACTGCCACGACCTGCGCTGGGTTAGGCGCTGGAAGACCTCGTCGTGGCCCACCTCACGGTGGCCCGGATCGCTGAGGGACTGGGCGTGTCGTGGAACAGCGCCAACAACGACGTCCTAGCCGAAGGCGAACGGGGCTTGATCGAGACCGAGGGGCTGCTTCGGTGGGGCCACGACTATCGGGGTTGGCCAGCATGTCTAGCCTGGCACCAAGAAGGGTGACAAGTACGTGCCGATGGTCATCGGCCTCACCCTGTCTGTTCAGGAATGGCACCAACCCCGCCCGGCTGCCAGGCATGGCCGAAGGCCGCTCCAAGCAGGCGTTTAAGACATGGCTGGGCGACCGTGAGCAACACTGGCGCGACCGCATCGAGGTCATCGCGATGGACGGGTTCACCGGCTTCAAGACCGCCACGAATGAGGACCTGCCTGACGCCACTGCGGTGATCGATCCCCTCGGCGTGGTTCGTCTGGCTGGGGAGGCGCTCGACGGGTGCCGACGGCAAGTCCAACACGAACTCCACGACCGGCTCACTGCCGTGCTAATGATGACCACCTCGAAAGAGAGGCCACGTGGGGCATCGACCAACCCATGATCGCTGCCTACCAAGACCCCGACCACCAACATGGCCGCACGCTGGTGTCCACGCTCATCACCGCCCTGACCACACGCGTCCCCAAGCCGCTGACCGAGTTGATCACCCTGGGAGGCGCCCTGGACAAGCAAGCTGCCGACATGCTGGCCTACTTCGAGCGCCCCGCACCAGCAACGGCCCCACCGAAACGGTTAACAGCCCCCTCGAGCACCTCCGAGACAGCGCCCTCGGCTTGCGCAACCTCCCCCACGACACCGCCCGCCCACTACTCAAAGCAAGCGGATTCAAACCCCAACGACACCCACGATTGAGAAGCGCCGCATTGGCCAGTTCGTGTACAAGGACGCCAGCTGACGGATACTGACGCGGTAGATGGCGGCATCTTAGGCGTTGACGTAGCCTTGAAGAATGTTCTGCAAGTGCGCACACAAATCCTCTGACAAGGCCACACACGCTCATCGCACCGCTCGCCTCCTGACGGCGCTGTGTGCTGGAGCGGGAACCTTGCACTTCCTCAAGCCGGAACCCTTCGACAGCATCATTCCGCCTGAAATCCCGGGTGAGCCGCGCAACTGGACGTATGGGTCCGGCGCTGCCGAACTGACGACGGCGGCCCTGCTGGCATGTCCGCGGACCCGCCGCCTGGGCGGACGGGCTGCTGCAGCCCTGTTCGTCGCAGTGTTCCCCGGAAATCTGGAGATGGCCCGCCAGTGGCGTGACCGCGAGCCCAAGTGGCAAGTGATCTCCTTGGGTCGGCTGCCGCTGCAGGCCTTGTTGGTCAAGCAGGCTCGGGAAGTGGCGAAGAACTGCCACAGCGTAA
>OAXA01000178.1_pt1 | contig 11838 bp, 9 predicted proteins | sample 1501441 | NCBI WGS metagenome assembly OAXA01 (sample SAMEA2580299, study PRJEB22360) | human gut metagenome | biome: human gut; feature: human-associated habitat; material: faeces | place: Denmark | collected 2008/2010
GGGGACCTCGACCCACACCACCACAAGACACCCCGCCCACCCCTACACCCTCAACCGTGAAGAGCCAGATAAGATCAGCCGCTACTCCGATGAGACGCAACAGATCCTCACGCGGTCCGCGTTCATCCACCTCGAACCTGGCAGAGAGCTCTTTGGCCAGTCGTGGAACAAGAAGAAGAGGTGAGCGAAGCAATGGCGAAGAAGATCGATTTCGATTACACCTTGACTCTCTCGTACAAGCCGCTGTGGAAGCAACTCGTCGACCTCGAGATGAACAAGCAAGATCTCAAAGGCCGAGCCAAACTGTCTGCCACCACCATGGCGAGGCTGAACGCAGGCGACAACCTCACGACCGACGTCCTGCTGCGTATCTGCCAAGTGCTTGGATGCCAGGTCAGTGACATCGTCGAAGTTGTGCCCGTTGCGGCAGAAGGAGAAAAAGAATAATGGGTAATCTCGGTCCATTCATCTGGAGCATCGCAGACCAATTGCGCGGCCCTTACAAGCCCCACCAGTACGGAGACGTCATCCTACCTATGACCATCCTGCGGCGCCTGGACTGCCTCCTAGCCGACACTCACGATGAGGTCCTCAAGATCACCTCCACCACCGACAACCCCGATCTCCTCCAGGTCAAGGTCCGTCGCGCAACCGGCCTGGAATTCTTCAACACCAGCCCCTGGACACTGAAAACCCTCCTTGGCGACCCCGACGGACTGGAGACGAACCTCATCCAATACATCGCCGGGTTCTCCGCGAACATCGACGTGTTCCCACGCTTCAAGTTCGAAGACCAGATCCACTTCATGGCCGAGAGCAACTTGCTCTACATCGTGGTCGAAGCCTTCACCAAAGTGGACCTGCACCCCTCCAAGGTCACCAACGCCGAAATGGGTGACATGTACGAGTACCTGATCCGCGCCTTCAACGAGAGCTCCAACGAGTCACCCGGCGAGCACTTCACCCCACGCGACGCGATCCGCCTCATCGTGGACCTGATCTTCGCCGGAGACGACGATGCGCTCTCCGAGCCAGGGGTCATCCGCTCGATCTACGACCCCACCGTCGGCACAGGCGGCATGCTCTCCATCGCCGAAGAACACCTCATCGGCACCGAGGACACTCCCGGCATGAACCCGAAAGCCCAGCTCCGCCTCTACGGCCAGGAAAGAAACCCCCAGTCCTACGCCGTATGCAAATCCGACCTGCTTATGAAAGGACAGGACCCGTCCAACATCCGACTTGGCGATACGCTCGCCGATGACAAGTTCGCCGGCCAGACCTTCGACTACTGCCTGTCAAACCCGCCCTACGGCGCAGACTGGAAATCCTCACAAGCCGCCGTCAAACAAGAAATACAAGACCTGGGCGAACGCTCCCGCTTCCACGCCGGAGTGCCGGCCGTATCCGACGGGCAGATACTCTTCCTCCAACACGTCATCGCGAAAATGCGCCCAGCCTCCCAGGGCGGCGGACGCGCCGGCATCGTCCTGAACGGTTCACCGTTGTTCAACGGCAAAGCAGGGTCAGGCCCCTCCAATATTCGACGCTACATTCTCGAATCCGACCTGGTTGATGCGATCATTGCGCTGCCAACCGATATGTTTTACAACACCGGCATCGCCACCTACATCTGGATCCTTGACAACAACAAGCCAGAGGATAGACGCGGCACCGTCCAGCTCATCGACGCCACCGAGTTCTACACTAAGATGCGCAAGAAGCTCGGCGATAAAGGACGTGAACTCGCACAAGCAGACCGCGACACGGTCCTCAACATCTACGCCGACCACAGGGAAGGCCGGTACTGCAAGATCCTGCCGATCGAGGAGTTCGCCTACTGGGACATCACCGTCGAGCGCCCCCAACGCGACGAGAACGGCGAGATCATCACCAACGCACGTGGCAAGAAGCTAGCCGACACCTCACTGCGTGATACCGAACGCGTTCCCTTCACCTACAACGCGAACAACACAGGCGACGCTGGACGCGCGAAGACTATCGACGCGTACATGCAAGCCGAAGTGCTTCCGTACGTACCCGACGCTTGGGTAGACACGAAGAAGACCAAGGTCGGATACGAGATCCCATTCACACGCCACTTCTACCGCTACACACCGCCACGGCCGCTGGAGGAAATCGACACCGAGCTCAAACAGGTATCCCGCGAGATCCTTGACTTGTTGCGCGAGGTGACCGAATGACTGCGACGATTCAAAGATCGGGTTTTCCACCATCGTTAGACGCTCCGCTGGTTGGGCTTCGACATCTCGTTGAGTGCCTGGACGGACAGCGAATTCCTGTTGAGGCTCAATATCGACGCCCGGGAAATATCCCCTATTGGGGAGCAGGGACGATCCAAGACTACGTCGACGACTACATTTTCGACGAGCCGCTAATTCTTCTTGGTGAAGACGGTGCTCCATTCGACGATGCGACGCGCAGTGTTGCCCACTACTCCGAAGGTCAGATATGGGTTAACAATCACATGCATGTTCTTCGGGCTCGCGGAGGCGTAAACCCTAAATATCTTTGCTACGCGTTGAATTGCGTCAGGTACACTGAATTCCTGTCCGGCGCGATTATCCCAAAGCTCACACAGTCCCAAATGATGGAGATTCGCGTACCACAGCCAACAGCCGAGAAGCAGGATTCAATCGCCAATTTTCTCGATGAACAGACCGCCACAATCGACCGACTCATCGAAAAGCAAAAGTCTCTGATCGCTTCAACCGAACTCCGTCTTACGGAGTGGCGGGAGCGAGAATTCTGGGGAAGAGCAACTTCCAATCCGTTTGATGCACCACCTGTAGGTTGGAGCAAGATGTCGAATCGGCATCTTTTTACCCACATGGACAGTCGAAGCGAAACGGGCAACGAAGAACTTCTATCTGTGAGCCACATTACAGGAGTGACTCCTCGCTCCATGAAGCAAGTGAATATGTTTGAAGCCGAGTCGACGGTGGGCTATAAGCGCGTGCAGCCCGGTCAGCTCGTGATTAACACCATGTGGGCATGGATGGGCGCACTCGGCGTTTCAGAATACGAAGGCATCGTTAGCCCTGCATACGACGTATATGACTTCCGGTCAACGACTGAGCTCAATAGGCAGTACTTCGATATAGCATATAGAACTCAAACATACGCGAACCTAATGAAAGTGCATTCCCGGGGAATCTGGGAATCGCGGCTGCGTCTATATCCCGAGATCTTCATGCGTTTGCCGGCACTAATTCCACCGTTGGACGTTCAGAACCGATTGGTTGCAGAGAACGAAGTGCGCACCAGACGGACGCGGAACCTGGTGATGGCTAGTGAACGGCTTATTTCGCTGCTTGAAGAGCGTCGATCGGCGTTGGTTACAGCTGCCGTGACTGGACAGATCGAAGTATAGGAGGGCCGTTGAATGGGTATTGAGCACGAGAAGGCGTTCGAGACGGAGATCTGCGAGTACCTGGCCTCCCATGGCTGGATGTACGACGGTCCTGGGGACAATGCTGGCTATGACAAGGAGCTGGGACTGTACCCGGCGGATGTGCTGGCCTGGTTGGAGGAGTCCCAGCCGGACGAGTTCGCCAAGATCGTCCAGCCGTCGATGAGTCCAGCTAAGCAGGATGCCGCGAAACTCGGCCTGCTTCGTCGCCTGGTGGAGGTGTTGAACAAGCCGTTGGAGCACGGTGGTGGCACGCTTGCTGTGTTGCGTCAAGGGTTCCGCAAGGCCCCCGCCCGGTTCTCAATGTGCGCGTTCAAGCCGGCCACGAGCCTGAACCCGGATGCCTGGAGGCAGTATCAGGCGAACCGGCTGCGGGTGGTGCGGCAGGTGTACTACTCGAAGACGCGCACTGCCGAGTCGATTGACCTGGTCCTGTTCGTCAATGGTTTGCCTGTGGCCACACTCGAGCTCAAGACCGATGACCAGCAGAGCATCGAGGACGCGGTGCGCCAATACCGACACGATCGCGACCCGAAGGGTGAGCGCCTGCTCGGCTTCGGCAACCGTTGCCTGGTGCACTTCGCAGTTTCCACTGACGAAGTGCGCATGACCACCAAGCTCGCCGGCGCCAAGACCTTCTTCCTGCCGTTCAACCTTGGTCGCGACGGCGGCGCCGGGAACCCCGTGAACCCCTACGGTGCGGCCTCGTCGTATCTGTGGGAGCGGGTCCTGCAGCGTGATGCGTGGCTGAACATCCTGGGATCATTCATGCACCTGTCGGTCGAGCAGCAGATCGACCCGATCAGTGGGGCGCGTTCATCATCAACGAAGCTCCTGTTCCCACGTTTCCACCAGTGGGAACTGGTGACCTCCCTGCTTGATACCGCCCGTCGCGAGGGCCCGGGACACCGTTATCTCGTCCAGCACTCAGCAGGCTCCGGCAAGACGAACTCGATCGCCTGGCTTGCACATGGCTTGTCGAAACTGCACGACGAGCATGACCGTAAAGTCTTCGACTCGGTCGTGGTCGTCACCGACCGCACGGTGCTTGACGATCAGCTCCAGAAGGCGGTCACCAGTCTCGAAGGCACCGCTGGCACGATCGCCCGCATCAACATTGACGAGGCCCGCAAGACTGGTGAGAGCTCGAAGTCCGCGTATCTGGCCGAGTCGCTACTGTCGGGCAAGCAGATCGTCATCGTCACCATGCAAACGTTCCCGTTCGTCCTTGACGCGATCGCCGCAAGCAGTGGGTTGGCCGACCGCAATTTCGCGATCATTGCTGACGAGGCGCACTCATCCCAGACCGGTCGCGTCTCGCAGAAACTGCGTGCCGTGCTCACCACGACCGAGCAAGAAGACGTAGAAGACGGCGGCGAGCTCGCCCTCGAGGACCTGATCGCTGCGGAAATGACCACCCGCGCGGACGCCTCTAATCTGTCGTTCTTCGCGTTCACGGCCACACCGAAAGCCAAGACGCTTGAGCTGTTCGGACGCCCGGATGAGGACGGTGTCCCGCAGGCCTTCCACGTGTACACGATGCAGCAGGCCATCGAAGAGGGCTTCATCCTCGACGTGCTACGCAACTACACCACGTACAAGACAGCATTCCAGGTCGCCGAGAACACCAAGAACCCTTACAGCGAGGATGAGCTGGTCGATGAATCCACGGCCACGAAGGGTCTGATGCGGTGGGTGTCCTTACACCCGACCAACATCGCCCAGAAGGTGCAGATCATCATCGAGCACTTCCGGGCCAACGTCGCCGGCCTGCTCGACGGTCACGCCAAAGCCATGGTCGTCACCGCATCCCGTGTGGCAGCGGTCAAATACAAGGAGGCGATGGACCGCTACATCCTCAGCCACGGCTACGACCTGGCCACACTCGTCGCCTTCTCAGGATCCATCACCGAAGAGCAAGCACCGGACGTCACCTTCGCGCACACCCAACCTCCGTACACGGAGAACACGCTCAACCAAGGACTGCGCAGCCGTCCTTTGCCCAACGCCTTCGCCACCGACGAATACCAGGTCCTGATCGTGGCCAACAAGTACCAGACCGGGTTTGACCAGCCGTTGCTGTGCGCGATGTACGTGGACAAGCGCCTGTCAGGGATCACGGCGGTTCAGACGCTCTCCAGACTCAACCGCACCTACCCAGCAGCAGGCAAGGACACGACCTACGTGCTGGACTTCGTCAACGACCCAGAGGAAATCCGCAACTCGTTCCTCCCGTACTACCGCACCGCCGAGATCCTTCAGCCTACGGACCCAGACCTCATCTACGACATCCAGGCGAAGCTCGCGATGCAGGCGATCTACACGGACGATGAGGTCGATGCCTTCGCGACCGCGTTCCTCACCAAGGGGACAGCACACGGTGCTCACACCGGGCCGCTCAAGGCTGCGGCGGATCGTTTCAACGACCGCTACGTCCAGGCGGTTCAGGGCAAAGACAAGAACCGAATCGACGAGCTCGACCTGTTCAAGAAGGACGTGGCCTCCTTCGTCAAGACCTACGACTTCCTCTCGCAGATCATCGACTACCAAGACACGATGCTGGAAAAGCTCGCACTGTTCTTGCGACTGCTTCTTCCTCGGCTCACGGGTAAGAAGAACGTGGAGGAACTCGACTTCTCCAGTATTGAACTCACCCACATCAAACAAGCCCGAAAGGGCGATGTTTCCATAGAGCTGAGCGATGGAGCCACCGACAAGCTCAAGCCTGTAGGCGTGGGCTCTGGTGGGACCCATGACCCGAACATGGTCGAATGGATCGAGGTCATCAAGAAGATCAACAGCCTCTTCGAGAACGAGGACTTCAGCCCGTCAGCCGTCGAGTCCTGGGTTCAGGGCGTCGTCACGATCCTCGTGGAGCAGGACGATATCCGCCAGCAGGCAAACGCGAACACTCGAGAGCAGTTCAGAGAGTCACGCGACCTGGAACGCGCCGTCGAAGACGCCGTGGTTTCGCACCAGGAAGACCAATCCAAGATCATGGAGTACTTCTTCTCCAGTGCCGCCCAGCGCGACGAGATCATCCGCCAGATCAGCGACCTCGTCTACAGCCAGCTCACCCACGCCGAACACCAAGAATAAGGAGACTGGGGCGCCTACTCACAGCCCGATGGTGGTGAGTAGGCGCCCTTAGGCCTCGTGACACCGCCTCAAAGTTTGGCAACATTTTGACGTGGGACCACACCTTTTGACGGAAGCATACGATTCACCAACGTCGCTGCTCAGAACAGGTGCAAACCCGCCAGCTACGGCCACATCGGGCAGAAGGTATGTGCCGTTACGACGAGGGGTCAACGCAGACAAAACCGCGCGATCACAACGAAAAACACCCATCTGGATCTCCGCTCACCGACCGGTGAGCTTTGTATCCAAATGGGTGTCCAAGTGGAGCGAGTGACGGGAATCGAACCCGCGTGTGCAGCTTGGAAGGCTGCCGTTCTACCATTGAACTACACTCGCGTGCAGGGCTGGTTCCAGCCCCGAGACTCAAGCCGCTAGGCGGCTGAGTCAGTCAAGACTCAGTGCTCCAGGAGACCGGTCTTGTAGGCCTTCGCCAGGCGGCGGGGCACGGTGATCTCGCGGCCCGCGACGCGGATGGTGTTGAGCTCGGTGAGCTCAGCCTTCCACTGCGAGCGGCGGTTGCGGGTGTTGCTGCGGGACATCTTCCGCTTCGGCACTGCCATGAGCCCGCTCCTTCCAAAGTCTGGGGATCGCACGATCCATCGAAAACTGGACCGAGGGACACCATAACGACTTCCATGGAGCGGCTTCCACCCCGCTACCCCGCTTCGGCATGTGAGATCAGTCCCTTGCGCCGTCAGCCGCCTGGCATCTGAGCCACACGCGGCGTCTGGGAGGATCCTGTCATGCCCTCCGCATCTCCCTCCAGCGCCGCCTCCACTCCCCCTGCCATGCTGACACTGGCCCGCCAGCCTCACCCGGAGACTGATCTGGAGGTCAAGCGCTCCCATTTCCTGGCTCGCGCAGCCCGCACCGACTCTGAGGAGGAGGCCCGTGCCTTCATCGCCTCGGTACGCGCGGCCCACCCCACGGCCCGGCACCACTGCTCGGCCTTCATCGTCTCAGTCCCCGGCGCCCTGCCCATCGAGCGCTCGTCGGACGACGGCGAGCCCTCCGGCACCGCCGGTCAGCCGATGCTGGAGGTCCTGCGGGGAACGGGACTGACGAACACCACCGTCGTGGTCACCCGCTACTTCGGGGGCACGCTGCTGGGAACCGGAGGGCTGGTCCGCGCCTACTCCGACGCCGCCGCCCAGGGTCTGGCAGCGGCGTCCCCGGTCCGCCTCGTCACCCGTTACCTGTGGGACGTACGCGTGCCCGTCACCGACGCCGGCCGCCTGGAGGCGGACCTGCGTGCCCATCCAGACCTCAGCGTCAAGGAGACGATCTGGGGGCCGACCCACGCCGTCGTCCTGCTGGCCACCGACTCACCCGCCCCTGCACCCCTGGCTGAGCTGCTCGCCTCCTTTACCCAGGGCGAGGCGGTTCCCGAGCCGGCCGGAAGCGCCGTCGTCGAGCTGCCTGTCTGAGCGCTAGCACCCCGCGACCGGCGCAGGTCACTATGCGGACGCCTTGACGTCCCTCCTACCGCGAGGGTTATTGTCACCTCAACCAGTCAGGCTTGGCACAGCACCGAGCCACGCCTCAGGAGAGGAGGACCCCCATGATGGCCAACGGCGTCATGTGTGCGATGTCCCTCTCCTGCTGCCAGTGTCGGTAGGGCGCCAGGCCACGAGCTTGAGTGCGCGCGATGACGCGTACTTGCCCGGCGCTCAGGGCATCAGCCCACCCCTGTATCAGCAGCACCCCTGCCCCACACTCGCACCTCTGACTGACCCATCTGCCGGGACATGAGTACCCGGGACATCACAAGGAAGAAGCATCATGGCTTACCTGTCCAACATCACCGAGGCCGTCGGCAACACCCCGCTGGTCAAGATCAACCGCGTCATCTCCGGCCCCGCCACCATCCTGGCCAAGGTCGAGGCCTTCGAGCCCGCCAGCTCGGTCAAGGACCGCATCGCCCTGTCGATCGTGCGCGCGGCCGAGGCCGCCGGGGCGCTCAAGCCCGGTGGCACGATCGTCGAGGCCACCAGCGGCAACACGGGCGTGGGACTGGCGATGGTGGGCGCTGCCCTCGGCTACCGCGTGGTCATCACCATGCCTGAGACCATGAGCAAGGAGCGCCGCGCCATCATGCGCGCCTTCGGCGCCGAGCTGGTGCTCACCTCCGAGGGCGGGGTCGCCGGAGCGGTCAAGAAGGCCCAGGAGATCCAGGCAGCCACCGAGAACTCGATCCTCGCCTCCCAGTTCACCAACCCGGCCAACCCCAAGGTCCACCGCGAGACCACGGCCCTGGAGATCCTGGAGCAGGCCGGCACGGTGGACGCCTTCGTCGCCGGAATCGGCACCGGCGGCACGCTGACCGGCGTGGGCACCGTGCTGCGCGAGAAGGTTCCCGGCGTCAAGATCTACGGCGTCGAGCCTGCCGAGTCCCCGCTGCTGAGCGAGGGCCACGCTGCCCCGCACAAGATCCAGGGCCTGGGCCCGAACATGGTCCCGGAGGTCCTCGACCAGGGCATCTGGGACGAGCTGCTGCACATCTCCTCCGAGGACGCGCTGACCTACGCCCGCCGCGCCGCCAAGGAGGAGGGCCTGCTGGTCGGCATCTCCTCCGGTGCCGCCCTGGCCGCCGCGGACCTGCTCTCCCAGCGCCCGGAGCTGGAGGGCAAGACCATCGTGACGGTGCTTCCTGATACCGGCGAGCGCTACCTGTCCACCCCGCTGTACGCCGACTACCTCAGCTAAGACCTGCCGGCCAAGGCGCGGTCCCGCTGCGGGGTGAGCACTCCCGAGCTGTCCCGTCATACGACGGCGGCTCCCCTGGGAACAGGGGAGCCACCGTCGGCGTTCGTCTAGTGACCAGCTTCTTCCACGACCAGGACTACCCATGCGATCCACCCACCGTTCTCTCCTCCGCACGGCCAAGGAGGACCTGGCCGCCGCACGGCGTCAGGACCCGGCGGCCCGTTCCAACCTGGAGGTCGCCCTGCTCTACCCAGGCGTACACGCGGTATGGGCCTATCGCCTGGCCCATCACCTGTGGGGATCCGGGCATGCCTTCGCTGCGCGGGCGATCTCCCAGACGGCCCGCAACCTCACCGGTATCGAGATCCACCCCGGCGCCACGATCGGCCAGAGGTTCTTCATTGACCACGGCATGGGTGTGGTCATCGGGGAGACCGCCGAGGTGGGTGACGACGTCCTCATGTACCACGGCGTCACCCTGGGCGGTGTCTCCACCAACCCCGGCAAGCGGCACCCCACGATCGGCAACAACGTCCAGATCGGGGCCGGCGCGAAGGTGCTCGGCCCTGTCACGGTCGAGGACGGCGCCAAGATCGGGGCGAACGCGGTGCTGGTGAAGAACCTGCCGGCTGAGCACGTGGGCGTGGGCGTGCCCGCGCGCGTGCGCGACCCACGCACCGATCCCGAGCTCATGCTCGACCCCACGATCTATATCTGAGACTCCCTCGCCCCCAGGGGCGCTCAGCGCACGACGACGCCGCCGGCCAGGTCCCGCAGGCGACGGAAGACCTCTCCCCCGCTGGCGCGCGAGCCGTTGTGCTCGTACTCGCTGGTCACCCAGGTGCGCAGGCCGGGCACCGGCGCCGCCGTGGCGAGCGAGGTCTGCATCGGCACGTACACGTCCCTGGCATACACCGCCGCCGCCCCGCGCACGCCTCCGCTGGCCAGGCTCGCCGGGTCGTAGAGCGCCGGCCACTCCTGGTGCGCCACGAGCTCAGCGACCTCACGCCAGGGCCGCAACGTGGCGTCCTCGGTGAAGAACTCCGGGCGCACGTGCTCACCGGTCAGCAGCGTCGGATCGTCATCGAAGACCGCCGGACGCACACGCGCCGCGGCCCAGCCGGTCACGCCGCCATCGGCCCAGCAGGACTCGTGGATGACGGCGTAGAGCGGAAAGCGCCCGCCGAAAGCCAGCAGCTGGCCGAGGCCGTAGCGTAAGGCCCAGCTCTCCGGGTCCCGCTCCAGCAGGTAGTGCAGCGTGTCCGTACCGCCGCTGGCCCCCAGCAGCGAGCCCAGCGACCGCAGCCGCTCCGGTCCCACCACCTCCCCGCTCGACGTCGTCAGCTCGCCGCGCCCCGCCAGCTCGGCCAGGCGCGCCATCGCCTGACGGTCACCGGGGTAGCGCGCGTAGTGCTCCTCGGACTTGGCCCGCATCGCCTCGTAGGTGAGGGCGTAGACCTCGTCGATCGAGCGCCCGACGGCGGGCAGGCCTCCTGTGAGGTAGATGGTCTCCAGGCTGTCGGGATGAGCACTGGCGTAGCGGATCGTGCAGAAGCCCCCGAAGGACTGGCCCAGCAGGCTCCACCGCTCGATCCCCATCGCCCGGCGCAGGTCTTCGCAGTCCTCGACGATCTCGTCAGCGCGGAAATGAGTGAGCAGGCGTGCTGTGCCTCGGGCATCTCCCCCGGCATCGGGCCGGTCGATCGGCGTGGAGGCACCTGTGCCTCGCTGGTCAAGCAGGATGACGCGGTAGTGCTCGAGCACCGCGCTCAGCCAGCCCGCCCCGCCGTCGCCGCCCGGGCGCGGTGACTCGCAGCCCGGTCCTCCCTGGAGGAAGACGAGCGCCGGCAGCTCACTCGGGGCTGCCTCCAGGGCCGAGCGCCGGGCGACCTCACGGGCGTAGACGGTGATCTCGCGGCTGCCATCAGGCAGGGTGTCCCCGGCTCCAGAGCGATCCAGCGGCACCCGTAGGTGCAGGTCGCGGCAGAACAGTCCCGCGACGGAGGTGGTCCAGGGGCCGGTGATCAGGCGCGAGGTGGTGCTCATAGGCCTCACGCTACCCACTCGCCGCCCAGGCAGCAGCCAGACCCTCCCGGCTCAGCAGACCCGGCAGCTCAGCGAGCCCGGCAGCTCAGCGAGCCTGGCAGCGGGGGCACCAGAACAGGCGCCGTCCGGCGACCTCCCTCTCGCTCACGGGCGTGCCACAACGTAGACAGGGCCGGCCCGTGCGGTGGTAGACGTACCAGCGGGCCGCTTCCTCGTCCCCGGCCGGCACCGGCTTGCGCCGTCGCCTATGAGCGGCTCGGGCACGTCCTCGGGCTCCACGGTGGTGATGAAGCCTGTGGCCACGCCGTACTCCATGAGCGGGACCAGGTCCTCCCACAGCCCGTGCAGACGTTTCTCGCTCACCCGGTTGCCGGGCACGAAGGGGCTCACGCCCCTGCGCAGCAGGGACTCGGCACGGTAGATGTTGCCGACTCCGGAGATGACCGACTGGTCCATGAGCAGCTCGCCGACCGCCTTACGACGACGGCGCACGGCGTCCACGAAGACCTGCG
>OAXA01000182.1_pt1 | contig 11680 bp, 9 predicted proteins | sample 1501441 | NCBI WGS metagenome assembly OAXA01 (sample SAMEA2580299, study PRJEB22360) | human gut metagenome | biome: human gut; feature: human-associated habitat; material: faeces | place: Denmark | collected 2008/2010
GTAAGCGGCGGGGGGGGGCAGAGGGTAACAGGCGGGCCGCCATTCTGTTGGCGGAAGGTCAGCGTCAGTCTCAGATCCTGTCGGCCGGTGGTGACCGGGAGTCCGCCATCTTGCGTGCCCAGGGTGATCGCGAGGCTGCCGTGCTGCGAGCCCAGGCCGACCGTCAGGCCCAGATGCTGCGGGCCGAGGGCGAGGCCCAGGCCATCACGACGGTGTTCAATGCCATCCATGCCGGTCAGCCCGACCAAGGCCTGTTGGCCTACCAGTACATGCAGATGCTGCCGACCCTGGCTCGCGGTGACTCCAACAAGGTCTGGGTCGTACCGTCCGAGCTCAATGACGCCCTCAAGGGGCTGGGATCGATGGCTGGCGGTGCACCTCAGGGGTCCGACGAGGGTGGATTCTCGGTCGCCGATCCGAGCCGGTTCACCGCGCCGGAGAAGGTTGACGTCTTCGCCGAGATCGAGGCTCAGAAGGCTGAGGAGAAGGAGGCTTCCGAGGCCACCGTCCAACAGGCCATTCAGGAAGCTGCCAAGCTGGAGAATCCGGGGCTGTCAGGCAAACGTCACAAGGAGCCGAGCCAGGTTCCTGGCGCCTCGGCCCTTGCCCAGGTTGAAGCTCAGTCCGAGTCGACTGCTGCTGATCAGGGGCGACAAGGAGTTCCTGGAGACCAGGTTGATCAACCGGCCAACACCCAGTACGTCGGTGATCAGCACTTTGGAGGGCAGCGGCCTTCACAGGATCAGTGAGGTAGTTGGGCCGGGGCCATGATGGCCTCGGCCTCTCTGCTATCAACGGACGGGGCGCCGATACGCGGCACGCTACGACGATGGGGGCCATTGACACTGTGCATGTTTTCTTGCATGATTATCGTGCAAGAAAACATGCACAGTTGTCGTATCCGTGTTGAGGAGTCCCATGTCCCCGTCTCGAACATATGTCCATCCTGACGCGTCGGAGATTCTCCTTCCGCGGGTTCTCTATGCGTTGAGTGATCCGATTCGTCTTGAGATGGTGCGCCGCCTGTCGCTGGTCGAGGAGGCAGACAGCCTTGACTTGGCGGATGATCTGCCGCGCTCAACCTTGACGTATCACACCCGTATCCTTCGGGAGAACGGGATCACCTTTACCCGCTCTCAAGGCAGGTCCTGCCTGATTTCGCTGCGCGCCCGAGACCTCAACGACCGTTTTCCGGGTTTACTCGACTCGGTCCTTGCCGGCTTGGCGGCCGACGTCTCCCGTGAGGACTCAGCCTCGTGATCGGCAGGTTGTGGCCTTATTTTGTGGGAACCGTCGCCCTCGGTCTCGATGCTTATGTCATTGCAGGCATGTTGCCCAAGATCGCATCGGATCTCGGCAGCAGTTCGGGCACGGTCGGGCTGGGTGTTGCGGCCTTCACAGCTGCCTACGCGATATCTGGGCCTGTTCTTGCAGGTGTTGCTGGCAGGCGGGCCGCTCGGTCACTCCTTCTAGCGCTGTCCCTCTTCGTAGCATCGAACATCATCTCCGCATTGGCGACGACAGTTGCAATTTTTATCGCGTCGCGGCTTCTTGCAGGTGCTGCGGCCGGTGTTTACTCTCCACTGTCGTCGGCGGTGGCCGCACACAGCGTTTCGGCTGACCGGAGGGGACGCGCGTTGTCCTTGATCCTTGCGGGTTTGGCATGCGGCACTGTGTTTGGGGTTCCGCTCGGGCTGATGGTGGCCGACTGGGCCTCGTGGAGGTGGACCTTTGGCCTCATCGTCGGGGTCGGGCTATGCGCGATGCTGGGAATAGGTCTGCTTGGTCGTGGCCGGATAGCGAATGTGGAAACCCCCTCTGCGGGTGCACGCTTTGCGACTCTCGGCAAGGCGTCAAACGTGGTTACCATGCTGGTGACTCTATGTACCGGGATCGCTTCACTGGGGCTGTACACCTATTTCATACCTCTGCTTGACGGCCTGGGCCTGAGTTCGGCCCATGTATGGCTGATATGGGTGTGGGGGATAGGTGGTGCCATAGGTGCATTGTTTGTAGGTCGTGTGGTTGACGCGGCACAACGTTCGACTGTCGTGACGGCCTTGATCACCGCATTGCTCTTACTCGCATTCCTGATACTGGCCTGGAACCCATCGGTCATCGTTGTGGCCATGAGCATTTTGTGCTGGGGGATGCTGGGGTGGGCGTCACTCGCCCCTCAGCAGCACACCCTTATGGTGGACAATCCCCATGATGGCACGACAGCCGTTGCCGCAAACGCGTCGGCAAATTATTTGGGATCGGCGATTGGATCGATGGCTGGCGCGGCCCTGGTTGACCAAGGATTCGTCGGTGAAAGCCTGGCACATGTCGCCGCAATCCCGGTCATTGTTGCGTTCCTGCTTCAGCTTGTGCGAATTCGGATGTCGACATGACGCGTCATTGTGTGGTTTCCCGCTGGCGGGCATAGCGTCCCGCCAGCACCCCGCAAGCGATGAGCTGGGCCAGGTGGAAGATCATGAGAGGCAGCACGATGAGACCGACCGGCTGTCCCGCGAACAGCACCGTCGCCATCGGTAGGCCGGTGGCCAGCGATTTCTTGGTGCCGCAAAACTGTATGGCGATGCGGTCGTCACGGTCGAAGCCGAGCCATCCGGCTCCTGCCCAGGTCAACCACAGCATGAAGAACAACAGGACCAGGCATATGAGGGTCAGGACGATCATCGATGCCGGTGACACCAAGGACCACATGTGCTCGCGCATACCTTCTGAAAATGCCGAATAGACGACGAGGATGATTGACCCCTGATCGACAAATTTGAGTGGCTTACGGTGCCTTGTGACGAAATCTGCGGTCCACCGACGTGACAGCTGGCCCAACACAAACGGCAGCAGCAATTGAATGATGACATCAAGAAAGCTTGACGCCTGAATCGTCAGCCCGCCGCTCGTCGACATCATGAGGAGGGCCAGGACGGGGGTGAGGAAGGTCCCCAAGAGATTCGATGTGGTTGCTGCAACGATGGCCCCCGCGACGTTGCCGTGGGCGATTGAGGTGAAGTTGATCGACGACTGCACCGTCGAGGGCACCAGGCAAATCCACAACATTCCGACGTACAGGGTTTTGGGTATCGCCCAAGGCACTAGGCCGTGCATTGCCAGTCCGACGAGCGGAAAGACGACGAAGGTAGAGACCAGGATCGCTCCCTGTAATTTCCAATTCTTGAGACCGTCGAGAGTTTCGCGGGGTTCCAGCCGGGCACCATAGAGGAAGAACAGGATAAAAATAAGGACAGTGACGCCGTGATCGACGACGGGTACAGCCGGCCCCGTGGCAGGAAAGATCGACCCAATGATGGCCGTCACGACGATGGCGATGACGAATCCGTCGATGGGCAGCTTGCGGCGTGGCTTGGCGGAACTCACCTGCCCACGATAGCCACCGGTAGGTTGGAGCGGTGGCAACGTTCATAGACATCGACGATCCGGCCGACTCGCGCCTGGCCGACTACGTCAGCTTGCGCGACGTCAACTTGCGAAAGTCCTTGGAGGCTGAGCATGGGCTCTTCATCGCGGAGGGGGCCAAGGTCATCCGGCGCGCTTGTGAGGCGGGGTACCCGCCCAGATCATTCCTGCTGGCTCCTCGCTGGATCGACGGTCTGCGCGATCTCTTCGACGACCTTGACGTCGAGGTCTACGTCGTCTCCGAAGCCCTGGCCGAGCAGGTGACCGGGTTCCACGTCCACCGTGGTGCTCTGGCGTCGATGTGTCGACAGACCCGCTGGAGCGCCGCCGATCTCACGGATGCTCGCCGACTGGTGGTGTGCGAGGACATCGTGGACCACACCAATGTCGGCGCGATCATCCGGTGTGTCGCAGGCATCGGGTGGGACGGTGTCCTGTTGGCCCCCCGCGCTGCCGATCCGCTCTACCGTCGAGCCATCAAGACGTCGATGGGAACCGTCTTCCAGCTGCCCTGGGCCAGGCTCGAGGACTGGTCAGGTGGTCTCGACGAGCTGCGAAACCATGGCTTCACGGTGGCGGCAATGGCCCTGAGTGACGACTCGGTCACCCTGGACGAGTTCTCCGCGGACCTGCGAGCCAACCCACGGAAGGTTGCCCTGCTCATGGGCACTGAGGGGGCGGGTCTGTCGTCCCACTGGATCAGTCAGGCCGACGTCGTGGTGCGCATCCCGATGGCCGGAGGAGTGGACTCCCTCAACGTCGCAGCAGCTGCAGCGGTGGCCTGCTACGAGTTGCGGGACGTCACGCCCTCACGAATCAGCCCTTCGGGGTGAGCGGCCAGTCGTCGGGGTAGAGATGGGCCACCTTGTCGTGCTGCTCGTCGAGCTTGCGACGTGAACGCTTGGAGAGCCGGTCCCCGAAGACGACTCCGTTGCAGTGGTCGGTCTCGTGCTGCAGACAGCGGGCGAAGAAACCGGTTCCGGTGACGGTGATGTCGTTGCCCCAGGGATCCTGGCCCGTGCAGGTGGCCAGGTCGGGGCGGGCCAGGGACTGGAATCCGCCGGGCCAGGAGAGGCAGCCTTCGTCAGCCGCCTCGAGGCGGCGATCGCGTCCCTCCGGCAGGGTGACGACCGGGTTGCAGAAGGCACCATGGTGGACGATGTTGTCGGCGTCCGGGCAGATGTAGACGAACAGAGACAGGTCAACCCCCACCTGGGTTGCGGCCAGACCCACACCGTCGGCGGCGTCCATGGTGGTGAACATGTCACGAATGAGGGTCGTCAGGTCCTCGTTGAACTCGGTGACGGGGTGGGTCTGGGCGTGGAGAACAGGCTCCCCCCACCGGGTGACCCGGCGCAGGGACCCACCTTTGAACAGATCCTCCCAACGGGGGTCGTCATTGGGGGTGTGCTTGCGCATGGCTGATCTCCTGAGGTTGATGAATGTCCGGGGGTGATTGTCTCACGAGTGGGCAGGTGCCCGTGATCACCCGATGGTTGGGCCGACGAGCACCCGCATGACCCCGGGTTGGTCGATGGTGGTCTCGACCTGCCACTCGCCGGTCTGGTCGTCGCGGCAATGAATCGCGGTGTGGCCCTCTTCCGGCCGTGCCGAGACGCCGCGGCCCAGACTCGGGTGCCGCCCTGCGTGGTCACGGTGATGTCACGCGGATTGGCCCCGGTGCCGTCGAATTCGTCGACCAGTTCGAGTCGTCCGAACCGGCCTTCCAACACCCCGACACTTCCCACCAGACGGTTGGCGACGAAGTGTTGGCCATCCGGGGAGGACACGATTGCAGACGGCTGGGCAGGTGCTTGGGAGGGATAACCTCCCCGAGAAGGGACCTTTGACCAGCGCGATGACGGCGTCTCGGTGACGAATCGCCAATCCCGAGCCCACATGTCGTGTCCGGTGGGCCGTGACCAAGTGCTGACCGTTCCGGACAATTCTCCGGCGACGGTCAGGATCTGCTTGCGGCCGTCCTCGGTGAGGGTGAGGTGACGAGGGCCCATACCGGCAGGGGTCTTGAGAGAACCGATGATCTCAGGACCAGCCTCGCTCCAGCGCAGGAAACAGACACGGTCGGCCCCCAGGTCGGTGACGGCGAGGTGAGCGCGATCCAACCAGGTCACCTGGTGGGCGTGAGGCCCTTCCTGACGGTCAGGCAGCGGGCCGGGGAAGGCGCGGTCCTGGCCCAGATCCAGGACGTGACGAACCGTCGGCCGGGTTAGGTCCGACAGATCCACGAACTCAACCTGACCGGAGGCGTAGTCGGCGATCGCCATGAGTCGACCGGTGGGATCGACGGCACCGTGGCAGGGCGATTGGCCTTCCAGCTCGACGGTTCCGACAACCTGGAACTGGCGTCCGGGATGGACGAGCCACAGGGTGCTGTCACGTTCGCAGAGCACGGCGACCACGTTGTACAGCGGCGTCACCCAGGACGCGTCCCCGAGCTGGCAGCTGCCGACGATCTCGGTGTGGAGCCCGTCGGAATCATCGGTCAGCTGCCATGCGGTGATACCTCCGACTGAGACATCGGTGGTGCGATGGCAGGCAAGAACTGGGGTGAGGGCCATGATTGGCAGCCTACTCACGATGAGCCTTCCACAAGGCCACATGACGCAGGACGTGGGGTTGTCCACAAGCAATGACATCCAATGTCGTGTGGTTGTCCACAGGCCAGAAAGATGATGGCGGATGTCGAGGGCTCGGACGACAACTGAAGATGTGAGGAAATCTGTCTGTATCAGTGTGTTGATCATCGTCATCGGGACATGTCTGTTGGTTTTGCCTGCCCCTACGCGCAGCGTTGCGGCTCCGTCCGCGGAAGCTCTGTCGTGGCGAGCACGACCGACAGGTGATCGTGGCGTGCCGGCCGGGAGGCGTCCTCCCGTGCCCGGTCCCGTCATCAAGGGGTTCGATCCTCCGGCCAAGCCGTGGTTGCCCGGCAGCCGTGGGGTGGAGTTCTCGGCATCGCCGGGGGAGCCGGTGAGGACCGTCACCGCTGGGGTCGTCGTCTTCGCCGGACAAGTCGCCGGCACCGGGGCGGTCAGCATCATGTTGCCCGACGGACGGCGGACCACCCACATGCCGGTGGTTCCTGTCGTGGCGGTCGGTGACGTCGTCATTCCCGGTCAGGTCATTGGGCTAGTGGGCGTGGGACCACCATGTTCCCGGACTTGTCTGCACTGGGGACTCAAGAAAGGAACTGAGTATCAGAATCCGATGACCCTGTTGGACACCGAGGTACGTCTCCTGCCAATGCAGGGGCGAGCTCGGGTGGTGTCGGTCAGACGGGACCTTCGCCAGCCCTTGGAGCTTCCCGGCGCGAAACCTCGTATGAGGTCTGCCGGTACGTTGATGCCGCCATGGCTGGGAGCCGGTCGTGATGGGGTGATCCTCGTCGACGACCAGGTGGCTCGGGCCGTGACCCGAAGGGGTCACGCCCTGGGGTGAGCCTGACGAAAAGCCGTCCGTAGTCTCTCGGTGGATACGTGTGTGTAGATCTGAGTGGTGGCCAGTGATTCATGGCCCAGTATGTCTTGGACAGTTCGTAGATCAGCTCCGCCCTCCAGAAGGTGCGTCGCCATGGCGTGACGCAGTCCGTGGGGTCCCAGGTCGGGGGAATCCGGCTCGGCTCGCAGATGGGTGTGAACGATGCGTCTCACCACTCGTTGGTCGATCCGACCACCACGGGTGCCGAGGAAGAGTGCCCTTCCAGAGGTGGGGCAGACCCATTCCTGACGACGCCCCAGCCATTCGTCGACAGCGCGCAGCGCGGGCCCTCCCATCGGCACGGTGCGTTGCTTGTTTCCCTTGCCGGTCACTCGCACCGTCTGGCGAGAGCGGTCGACGTCACCCAGGTCCAGACCACACAGCTCACCGACGCGCAGGCCGCCTCCGTAGAGCACTTCCAGGATGGCGGCATCACGGGCACCCTGCGGTGACTCATCGCTGTGCGCCTCGGCAACCGCATCGTCAAGGATGTGGCGTGCCTGCTCGACGCCGAGGGTGGTCGGCAGACGTTTCGGAGCCTTGGCCGAGGACAGGGCGGTCGTCGGGTCTCCGTCGATGAGCCCCTCGTTGGATGCCCATCGGAAGAAGACCCGCGCCGCTGACCAGCGGCGCTGCATGGTGGCCGCCGTTGCGCCAGCCAGCCGGGTGTCGGCCAGCCAGGCTCGCACGCGGGCCGTATCGATGTGTCCGATCGAGTTGACACCGTGGTCGTGCACGTGCTCCATGAGGTCGGTGAGGTCAGCCCGGTAGCCACGAATGGTGTTGGGGGAGCGATGCAGGGTTGCGAGATGATCGGAGAAGTCCTCGATGGGCACCGAGAGCGCACTCGGAAGGCGCGGGGAGTCAGGGCGGGGATTCATCGATTCCCACTGTGGCCTGTCACTGTCGGGATGACGAGGTAGACACGCGGAGGTGATTGAGGATTGAGCAGATGTATGACGGTCATATTGCTCGCGATATCGGACGGTTGGAGAGAGATATCGAACAGTCGGATAGAGGCAGGAGAGCCATGACGTGACGGATCGGTACGCCGCGGCGCGGGTCGGATCAAGAATCAGCTGTGCCAGTGTGCACGGTGAGGTGTCGGAGATAGTTGGCTGGCATGTTACTCGAGTTATGGCGTGGCCTTGACGCCATATACTAATCCGGTTTAGCGTAGTGTTACTTTCACCGCTGAAAGGACCACTATGAAGCGACTACTTATTACTGGTCTGGCTGTCATCGTTGGACTCGGAGGGATTGTCGGCTGCGGGTTGACTGCGCAGGCTGACGACAGCGTCGCCCCTGTCGGGGATCGAGTGTTAGCGTCGGCTCAGCCCCGCAATGCCGGTCATCGTCTGCAAGACATCCGTACCTGGAGTCCCCAGACTGACCCATACGCCTCCTATCTGCGAGCTCAGGTTCCGCTGCAGTCGCGCATCGCCCGCGACCCTGGCACTCAGATTCGCCGCAACCTTGACGGTAAGGCCGAGGTTATGCTTATGCAGGGCGACTACGGCAACTCATTTTTCGGGAATTTCCGGGATAATGATGGATTTGCGAACAATGTCCTTAATTTCTGGCAGTACGTGGACTACTGGAGTCCTTGGCATGGCTCTGCGACAGCCCGCACTCCTGAAGCGTTGTATGATCCCGCCACCAGTGATTGGCGCACCCGCAACTTCGAGTTCGGTATTGTCGACATCCCGAATGCCGCCTACACTAACGCTGCCCATCGCAATGGTGTTAAATCCATCGGCACGATCTACTTTGACCCGGCTTTTCGTCCCGGTCTCACGTTTGCTGAGGCCTTTGATAAAGATCCGAATTCTGAGGGATACATTATTGCCGAGAAGCTGGTCGAAATGGCACGTTACTTCGGTTTCGATGGGTACTTCCTCAATGAGGAAGAAGGTAACCTTCGAGATCCTCGATTCAAGCCTTTCATGAGCTACCTGACGTCCAAAGGTCTCTACACACAGTGGTACACGAATTCTTCGGGTAGCTTCTCGACATCGAAATCCAACTTGCTTGATCATGGCAAGATCATGGATTCAGTGTTCCTAAACTACACGTGGCCAGGCTCTCAGGACCAGTCGGTTGTCGCTGCCAGGGCCAGTGGATATGATCCGCACAAATCACTCTTCTTCGGAGTCGAAGCTAATCAGGCTCGGTTCGACGGGAAACACCCGTCGGCCTCCCGGCTTCCGAGTCTCTACAAATCTGTTGAGGATCACAGTCCGAAGGCGTCGGTTGCTCTCTTTACCCCGAGCGATATGTACCAGCGGGGACTGGCGGACGATGTTAAACCCAAGAATGTCAGTAAGTCCATTCCGCTGTTCCAGCAGGATTCCTATCAATGGATGGTTTCTGAACGTGAAAGGATGTACTTTTCGGGAGTTACATCTAACCCGCAGGACACCGGGTCACACCCAGGGAATTCCCGGCCTGAGGTTGGCGTCAAGGACTCCTCATCATGGGTTGGGGTGGCCGACTTCACTCCGGCCAGGTCGGTCATTTCGGGGTCACGCTTCCACACTGATTTCAATACCGGTCACGGCATGCAGTGGTACCACGATGGCGAGGTCTCCAACTCGCGCTCATGGACCAACATGGATGCCCAGTCCATCCTGCCGAGTTGGCAGTGGTGGATTGACACCAAAGGTTCCCGACCATCGGTTGATTTCGACTACGGCCCGACCGAACAGCGTAAAAGCGTCGACGGCGTCTCGATGAAGACCCCCTACCAACAAATCGGGGGATGGAGAGGGGGCTCATCCCTCGTCGTCCACGGTGACATGAGTCGGCAAACGACATTGAAGCTGTTCAAAACTCGCCTGACGGTGGGCGGCAACACTACGATGCCACTCACTTTCCGCAAGAGTTCGGCGAGTGGAGGGGCCATGAAGGTTGCCCTCGTCTTCGCTGATCACCCCGGGCAGGTCATCAACCTCGCGGTGCCTCAGAGTGCTGCCCGTGGGCAGTGGACTACCTCCACCCTTGACCTAGGGCGGTTCGCAGGGCGAACTATCACCACCATCGGTCTTCAGTTTGACCCCTCGTCTCACTACCAGATGAACATCGGCTCGATATCGGTACGTGACGGTGCCAAGGCGCCCGAGGCTCCCAGTCGGGTAAAACTAGACAAGGTGTACGACGACGGGCAGGCCGTCTTGTCGTGGCAGACCGCACCCTTCGACGACGTCTCCGAGTATGTGGTGGACGCTACTGGATCCGATGGCAAGACTGTCCACCTGACATCGGGATATACCGATCTAGCCTATGTCAAGAAAGTTCCCGACGCTAGGGGAAGGGTGACTTTTGCGGTGCGTGCTGTCGGTCACGACGGTCAGGTCTCGAAGCCTACGAAGGCCGTCTTTGATTACTCGACCCAGCCACGTCATATCAAGGTGGCTGAATCTCCCACGGCCTCGAAACTGCTCACGGAGGCGGCCACTCCGGGCAATCTCGATGTGTCGTGGGACCCGAAGGGCCTTGCCGGGACATGCCGTATCCACGTCAGCCTCGTTGATATCGCCCCTGGCGACATTGACAATCAGCCATATGGCCTGACAGTTCCCTGCTCCACGGGGTCAGCCACGGTGCCGGTGTCTGTGCGCGAGGGATATCCCTACGACCTGACGATCAGCTCGGATAAAGACCAAGGGCTGTCGTATAGGGGGCGGACCCACGATTCGTGGGCTGCCCCGGTGACCCTCAACGACATCGTCATTGGCGAGGATCATTCCGGGTTTCACATGCGCAATCTCACCTCGCCCGACTGGTACCAGCTTGACGTGGCATGGCAGGGAATGGACGGTACGTCCTCGCTGATCACCAAGATTCGTCGTGGAGGTTCGGTGCGCGGAGGCTGGGGTGCCAGTCCTACCACTGACGATCCGACAGCTTTTCACCGTTTTCCAGCAGCCGACGGAACTCTCGTGACGACTGTCACCGATTATGCCGGGAACACAACAGTTCAGAGGTTCATGATCAAGGGTTACGGTCTAGTGATACCGACCATCAAGCCATCGTTCACAGTCAGGGGCAAGGGCACCCAGAAAGTCACGGCGGGGCATGAGATCGACCCGGTCACCATGACGGTAAGCGCAGCAGCGCCGTTGTCATGGCGGACCCGTGGGTCTTTACCCGATGGACTGTTGTGGCGTAGTGACATGTCCGGTGATGGACTGACGCCTCTCAGTGGGACGTTATCGGGCAGCCCGACAGCTACTGGAACACAGAGAATTGTCGTCGAGGCGACCGATGTGTACGGAAATAGTGCTAGCGAGGAGGTCGTCGTGGAGACCGTTGCCGCCCCATCTACGTCGTCTACGGCACCTAAGTCAACAGGCGCGTCTGGTGAGACGTCGAATACTTCAATCGTTACTGTCCCGCGCATTCCAGACACAAACCCAAACACAAACACAACAGGTACGGGTCGCTCGCCGGTCGTGACATCACATTCGCAGTGGCATGAAACCATGCGGAAGGAACGCCCCAGCATGATGCCCCACACCGGCTTCTGACGGCGGGCGCCCTGCTGTCCGCGTAGCGGCAGGGGTGATGGCGGTGTTGGATGACGGCGTCGGCGGTGTCGTCGCCCAACACCATTGGTCGCACACAGTCCGCTGTCATGAATTGGCCCAATCTTCGATCAGCGTCATACACTAGACACGCAGTCCGGACGCTTTCGGGCTGACTTCGCATGCATCGACGTCATCGACACCGGACGCCCACGGTCCTGCCACGGCAGGCG
>OAXA01000186.1_pt1 | contig 11503 bp, 7 predicted proteins | sample 1501441 | NCBI WGS metagenome assembly OAXA01 (sample SAMEA2580299, study PRJEB22360) | human gut metagenome | biome: human gut; feature: human-associated habitat; material: faeces | place: Denmark | collected 2008/2010
CTGCCACTGCCTACCTTTATGTTCATAGCCTAAAAACAATGATTCTTCTCTCATCAGGATTGGGGGCTCTGGCATCTGTTCTAGGTCTTTTTATCGGCTATAGTTTTAATATTGCAGCTGGTTCGAGCATTGTATTAACGTCTGCTCTACTCTTTCTCATCAGCTTTTTCATCGCCCCAAAACAAAGTGGCATGAATAAAACTTCTAAACAATAAAAAATAGGATGAAAATAATATGAAAAAAATACTATCAACAATAGTACTACTACTTTTAGCGGTAGTTACTCTAACAGCTTGTACCAATAAACAAGGCAGTAACATGGATAAATTACGAGTCGTTACGACCAATTCCATTATTGCCGATATCACCAAAAATATTGCTGGAGATAAAATCACTCTCCACTCTATTGTCCCCGTTGGTAAGGATCCTCACGAATACGAACCTCTTCCTGATGATGTAAAGAAGACCTCACAAGCTGACTTAATTTTTTACAACGGCATCAATTTAGAAACTGGTGGAAATGCTTGGTTTACTAAGTTAGTCAAGAATGCTCATAAGACAGAAAATAAAGATTATTTTGCAGTTAGTGATGGTGTTGAGGTAATTTACCTTGAAGGTCAATCAGAAAAAGGTAAGGAAGATCCCCACGCTTGGCTTAATCTGGAAAATGGGATTATTTATGCTCAAAATATTGCCAAGCAACTGATTGCTAAGGACCCTAAAAACAAGACCTACTACGAAAAGAATCTAAAATCCTATACTGACAAACTTAGTAAACTGGACCAAGAAGCTAAAGAGACATTTAACAAGATTCCCGATGAGAAAAAACTGATTGTCACTAGTGAAGGATGCTTCAAATACTTCTCTAAAGCCTATGGCATACCATCTGCCTACATCTGGGAAATCAATACAGAAGAAGAAGGCACACCAGACCAAATCAAAATACTCGTGGAAAAACTACGCCAAACAAAGGTACCAGCTCTCTTTGTCGAATCTAGTGTCGATGAACGCCCTATGAAAACAGTATCTAAGGATACCAATATTCCTATTTATGCAAAGATCTTTACAGATTCTATTGCTGAAAAAGGGCAAGACGGTGATAGCTACTACAACATGATGAAATATAATCTGGATAAAATCACCCAAGGCTTGAATCAGTAAAAATCTCATCTAAGAAATATTCTGTATTCTTATGATAAATCTGTTATACTAAGGTGAGACTATTTTCAAAGGAAGAGAAATGACACCTAATAAAGAAGACTACCTCAAATGTATCTATGAGATTGGTACTGAAGAAGGTAAAATAAGCAATAAGGAAATCGCAAACCGTATGCAGGTGTCTCCACCTGCTGTGACGGAAATGATTAAGAAATTGATTTCAGAAGACCTCATCATTAAAGACAAAGTCAAGGGCTATCTTCTAACGAAAACTGGTAAAATCAATGTCGCTGAACTCTATCGGAAACATCGTCTCATCGAAGTCTTTTTGGTGGACCACTTGCAATATACTTGCGACCTAATTCATCAAGAGGCTGAAATTTTAGAGCATACTGTCTCTGATCACTTTATCAATGCCCTTGACCGCCTACTCAATTACCCCCAAACCTGTCCACACGGTGGGCAAATCCCCAAATCAGGCCAGCTCATAGAGGAAATCTACAACCAGACTTTTACACAAGACCTAACTCCTGGAAACTATGTACTTCGTCGAGTTCAGGATCAAATTGATTTACTCCATTATTTGGAAACTGTCGGTCTTAAAATTGGAGTAACTTTTACCTTGAAAGGCTTTGACCCTTTTACACAACTCTACCGCCTGAATATTGATGGAAAAGAAATTCAAATTCCAGAAACTGTTGCTAGCAACCTTTATATTGAATCAAACTAAAAAAGCGAGGCTGATAAACACCCTTAGAAGTGTCATCAGTCTCACTTTTTTTACATTTGTTTCAAGCGTTCCACCCGTTCTGAAATCGGTGGGTGCGTATAAAAGAGCTTCTGCAAACCAGATTCCTTTTTAGGATCATTGATATAGAGAGCTGCGCTAGCATCATCTACGTGATGTTGCATCGGTTCACTATGATCAAGTTTCAGGAGAGCATTAATCATACCTTGTGGGTTACGTGTCAATTCGACGCTAGAAGCATCAGCTAGAAATTCACGCTGACGTGAAATAGCCAACTGAACCAAGGTAGCTGCCAAAGGCGCAAGGATAATGGCAATCAAGGAAATAATGAGAAGAATAATCTCCAAGCCACTACTTCCATTACGGTCATCATCATTACGGCGACGGCCTCCACCCCAGAACATCATATTGCGAGCCATACCAGCTAGCATGGTAATCGCAGATGCCAAGGCAACTGCAATAGTCGAGATACGGATGTCATAGTTACGAATATGGCTGACTTCGTGCCCTATGACTCCTTCAAGTTCCTCACGATTCATAACCGCAAGAAGACCTGTCGTAGCAGCCACAGCAGCATTTTTAGGGCTAGACCCCGTCGCAAAAGCATTCATTGAAGGATCATCGACAATAAAGACACGTGGCATCGGTATTTGTGCTACCATAGCCATATCCTCAACCACATGATAAAGGTTTGGAGCGGTTTGTTCATCAACCTCTCGTGCACCATTCATAGCCATAACGACATTGGTTGATTGGAAAATCATGGTAACGGCATAGATAAAACCGATAACTAGAGCAAGAATCAAACCACCAAAGCCTGAACCTAACCAAAGATAGCCGACACCGTAACCAACAAGGCCCAACAAGAGGAAAAAGACCAGGAGCAAAAGCCAAGTCTTTCTCTTATTTCGAGCAATCTGATCAAATAACATATTAGTTACCTAGTCCACTGAAATCAACCTTAGGAACAGCTTTTTCTTCTTCTGGTGTTTCAAGGAATTCAGCAGCCTTAAAGCTAAACATCTTAGCAATAACATTGCTTGGGAATGTTTCCAATTTCACATTGTAGTTACTAGTTACACTGTTATAAAGTTGGCGTGAATAGGCAATTTTGTTTTCAGTGTTCGTCAACTCTTCTTGAAGCTGGCTGAAGTTTGCACTAGCCTTAAGGTCAGGGTAACTTTCAGCTACCGCAAAGATTCCAGAAACCTGGCGTGTCAATTCATCACTAGCACGCATAGCTTCTGCTGGTGAAGTCGCAGCTGCTACTTGATTACGAAGCTCTGCTACTTTTTCAAGCGTTGAACCTTCGTATTTTGCATATCCCTTAACAGTCTCAATCAAGTTAGGAAGAAGGTCATTACGACGTTTCAATTGAACATCAATTTGACTCCATGCCTCCTTAGTCTGCATACGGCTTTTAACCAAGCCGTTATAACTTGCAATAACAAAAATTACAAGAACAACGATAATGGCAATAATAATCCAAATCATATTTTTATTCCTTTCTTGTACTGAAAAAGAGTCAATTAACCTCTCTTTCAAGTATCTTTGATAGTCTCAGTATATCAAATTTTCAGATAAAAGTGGTAAAATCTGAGTCGTTTTACAAAAAAACTGGACAAGATGTCCAGCTTTTGTATTACTCTTTAGACGTGTGTCGTTTACCTTGGGCTAGGGCATCTGCTTCTGTCATTGTAACGACATTTGTTTTCTTGGTATTTTTTGGCATAGATAAAAAACACCCATTTTAATGGATGCTTCTTACCTACTATTTACCTGCTTTTTTACCTTGTTTTGTAAGGTAAACTGTAGATATACTTAGTGCTGCAGCAACTCCGACAAGAAGGAAGACCGTTGTCGTATTAGACTTACCTTTTTCTTTTGAAGTGCTAGCTTGGCTTTCAGAACTCTTGGCCACCTGTTTTGCCTCAGTTGCTTTATCAATACGAGCGACATTCTTAGGTGTGTCATCCTTCTTGCTTTCCGCCAATTCTGACAAATCACTGCTAATCTCTTTGGCAACACCTTCAGAGCTTGTAAGTGATGCCGCTTCTGAGGCTAATGTTTCAGAGGCCATAACCGCCATAACTTTACTTGCAATCATATCCACAGACTTCTCATTCAGAAGAGAATTATAGCGAATAGCTTCTGAGGCGAGCTGACTGCTTGTTACAGAGATTTTTAGGTCATTGTTATAAGCGACCTGACTATTTGGTGAGATGCTGACAACTTCAGATCTACGTGCTATTGTTGGAGATTCAGAAACTTTGACATCAACCTGACTTGTTGAACCTTTTTCAATAACTTCTGAAGAAACCTCACTTATCGGATCTTTTTGTGTGCTTTCTGAAGTTGGAGATTTCTCTGGGCTATCAGAAGTAATTGCTACGTCAACCTGACTAGTAGATGAAGCTACTGAAGTTTCCTCATTCTTTGGTGACTCAGAGGCTGGAGCGGTTGAGCTTGCCTCACTATTTGGTGTTTCTGAAACTGATGTCTCGGAGATCACTTCACTGTTAGATACTTCAGAAACTGGAGTGCTTGAACCTACCTCACTCTTTGGTGTTTCTGATGCTGAAGTTTCAGAAATTACTTCACTAGTTGATGCTTCAGAAACTGGAGTGCTTGAACCTACCTCACTCTTTGGTGTTTCTGAAACTGAAGTCTCGGAAATTACCTCACTGTTAGATACTTCGGAAACTGGGTCTGTTGAACTTTCCTCACTAGTCAATGCTTCGGAAACTGGGGCGCTTGAAGTTGCTTCACTTTTCGGTATTTCTGATGCTGAAGTTTCAGAAATTACTTCACTAGTTGAGGCTTCAGAAACTGGAGTGCTTGAACCTGCCTCACTCTTCGGTGCTTCAGAAACTGAAGTCTCGGAAATTACTTCACTGTTTGATACTTCAGAAACTGGAGTACTTGAACTTGCCTCACTATTTGGTGTTTCTGATGCTGAAGTCTCAGAAACTACTTCACTAGTTGATGCTTCAGAAACTGGAGTACTTGAACCTGCCTCACTCTTTGGTGTTTCTGAAACTGAAGACTCTGAGATCACTTCACTAGTTGAGGCTTCAGAAACTGGAGTGCTTGAACTTGCTTCACTCTTCAGTGCTTCAGAAACTGAAGTCTCGGAGACTGGATTATTGACAGGCTTTGGTTCAGGTTTTGTTGGAGAAACTGCTGAGACAGCCCCAACAATCGTCGCCTTATTGTCAATCGTATTATTAGATAAACGGATTTCTCCATTACCATTGTCACCCATCTCAAAGTTTTTGGTAATCACCGGCTCAGCCAAGGTATTCAATAGTTTATTATCATAGACATCGACATTCTTGATTGTTCCACGAACTTGTTGGAAATCAATGGCACCACGATGGAGCTTATAGAGGTCATTAGTTGTCCCTGAACGTAGAATGGTATTGTCATGAATCTTAATTCCAGAATCATTGAGGTCAAAATTGTGACCTGCAAAGACAGTGTTTACACGGATACCTGCTCCAGCAAAGACGTCCTTGATGAGGTTTCCTGAGATTTCATGCCCCTTACCACCAAAAATACCGATACCAGCCGCACGCCAGCCTGATTCAATGGTGTTGTTGAGGAATTTATTATTTTCCTCAGCTGCGGCATTTGTCCCATCTGAAATACTTGACCAGATAGCTAAACCATCATCACCATTTCCACGGATATTCGAGTTTTTAACTGTTGAATTCTTGGTTCCTTGGGCAAAGTTAATACCATCAGCTAAGTTATTACGGATACGAGCATTTTCAACAACAAGACCGTCCGTATACTTCATATTTCCCGTCTGGTCGTAGTCTCCAATCCACATACCGACTTCGAAATGCTGAACCCAGATGTCGTGAATTTTCGAATCCTTACCAAGTGTTCCCGAGATAGCCTTGTACTGTGCATCTTCGTTATAGCGAGACGTCAAGTTAGAATCCATATAAAGATTGCTCAACTCAATGCCATTACTATTATGACCGAAGACAATACCACCACCATAGCGTTTGTCACTTGTAAAGTGTAGTTGTGTATGCCAAACACCGGCACCTGAGATTTTTAGATTATCAGCTTCGATATTAACCTGTTTATCAAAATTGAAACGTCCTTCTGGAATATAGACAGATTTTCCGCTGGCTTTAGCTTCTTCCACAGCCGCAAGTAGGGCAGCAGTGTCATCACTATCATCATTGGCAGAGGCACCCTTATCCACGATACTGATACTATTTTCACCTTGGGCAACAGGCGCTGGAGCCTGTTCTAGCTCAATAAAGTCAATACCGTAAGGGACATTGTCATCTTTCTTCTTAACTAGAGAAATCTTATCTCCAGATTTCAATTGGATATCCTTGAGGAGAAGACGTGTCTCATCAAAACGAAAACGTGCACTTGAACCATCAATGGCTTGATCATACTCATGGTCCCCTTTAAGGTACTGCCATGCTGAGTGAGATGACAAATCAAGATTACCAACGCTTGAACCATTAACCTGCACATCCAACTGACCTGATGCACCATCAGGTATTGTATAACGCACATTCAAAGCATTGGCTGGCTCAGTGACATTAAAAGTAACTGCCGCACCCTTTTTAGGAAGCTCAACATAAGTTTGGCTAGTCGCTTCCACAGCCGTAGATTCCATGTCCGTTGACTGTTGGATTGTAGCACCATTTTCAACACTTGCATTCTCTGCCTCATGAGTCGTATAAGGCATCTTTGCACCGTAACCATCAGTGCTGTACTCCTTGCCTTGACCTTGGTTCTCAGTCGCATTGGTTAAGACATTTGCTGAAGTTTCTTGAGTTTGAGGGTTGCTTGCCTCAACCAATTGATCAATGGTCGGAGTCTGTTCAGCTGCTTGAACAGTTGTTACCTGAGGCTGAACTGTAGCAATATTGGCAGGCTGTGACGCTTGCACAGTCTCAACTGATGCTGGTTCGGAAGTCGCCAATTGTGCCGTTGAGGCTGTTTGAGGTGTCTGTGCCTGATTTGAGGCATCAGTCAAATCACTAATCGATTGTGCCTCATCAGCCTGAGCTGCTTGCCCATTGGCAAGAGCCATAAAGCCAATCAAGGCTGATGCTGCGCCAATAGAATATTTACGGATGCTGTACTTTGGTTTCGTTTTTCTTTCTTTAAACAAGTCTATTCTCCTGATACTTTTTTTCACAATCTCTCTATCTTAGGACCAAGCCGTCCTTTGAAAGAAAATAAAGATTCCCTCATATTAAAGATTGTTAATAATGCTGTTGTTTTTCTTATTAAAAATAAACCAAAGTAAATTATAAGGGATGAAAAAGTAAAAAAAAAGGCTAGGCTATCCATTTTAACAAGGCCTTAACAAAATTGTCATATTAGAAAGTTCAGTCTATCACGTCTAAATTATAGTCTAAAAATGTCGCACAAAAAGGTAATTTCTTTCACGTGTAAGAAAGAAAAAACTCTAAATTTCCATAAAGGCTTATTTAGCAAGAGTTATCGGCCAAAACGATCAAAAAGTTTTAAATATTATTTCTCAGATTTCTGTCAAACGTTTGACAGTCTTTTTTAATTTTACGCTTCAAAGTATTATTTTCCGAATGTTTTAGTATTACAAATGTTAAACAGCAAAAAATAAAAAAGAGACAAAAATCTGCCTCTGATTTTCAAAAAATAAGTAACTTAGCTATTTTTACGATAACAATCCATCTAATTCTTCAAGCGATAGACCAGTCACATCTGAGACAACTTCTAGAGATAAGCCTTTTGAGAGCATCTTACGAATCAACTCTAAACGCTCCTCATGACGACCTCGTTCCAACCCTTGTTTAAGTCCACGCTCTAGTCCCTGCTCTAACCCTTTCTCTATGCCTTCTTCACGCGCTTCATAAATTGCTGTTTCCATGGTCATGTCATAATTTTCTTGAATTCGTATGCGTTCATCAATCATCGCCTTTTCCTCCTGTGTCCAGCTGGATGAATCCAGTAATGAATCGGCATGCGTGACCGCTCGGCTAGGTGCCTTAGAAAATGGGAGATTTCCAAAGAACTCTAGCCACTGCCGCCCTTCATCCCTGATATGCTTATCTTTATTATACTTATCCAACTCTAAAAAGGCAATCTGAAGAAGGTTCTGCTGTTTTCCATCCTTATAATAAGCATTCAAAGGCCTCCCCGTCCGACTATTGGCCATCCAATAAGTATTAATCGGGGACTCCTCATCTGGCAACAAGGTCTTCTCCAAGATAGCAATACCATAGACCGGCTCCATCTGCTCATACATCTTATGCGTCTGCCCTTGTTGGCGTAATTGTTGCACATTTTCTACTAGCTGGTTAGCCAAATAATAATGAAAACGATTGAGAAAATAATGCTGCTTACGCACCTGAATCTCAATGATAACCTCAGTTCCATCATTCAACTTGGCTCGAACATCCACCGAGGTTGAAAAGAGCTCATCCTCATCAAAGTCCTTTTTATGAAGCTGTGTCCCCTCCAAAATCTGAGCATCCACAACATCCAAATCCAAAATATCTCGAATAAATGCCACCGTCACCTCAGGCAGGCTAAAAATCTTCTTAGCCATGATATCCAAGGTCGGTGAGACATGCTTGTGTCTTTTTCCATCTACTTCTCCTTAGTCAAAAATAGAGGGTTGGCCCCTCTACTTCTATTATTCGGAAAAAGTAAATGAAAGCTTGCAACTACCCCTTAAATGCTTCCACAAAAGCCTTGAGTTCTTCGTCTGCTTCTGGTGTCGTTCCATGAAGCTGGCCAAGCATGTCGAGAAGGGAGGCTGTCTGACTTTCAATCGTCGCATTAGTCTGATTAATCTTAGCCACGATCTCTGTCAGTGGCTCCACTTCCTCTTCCTCAAAGGTATCCACATAACGAGGAATATTAAGGTTGTAGTCATTTTCCACAATCTCTTCAAAGCTAGCCAGATGAGCGAACTTGTCCATATCTTCACGACTCTTATAAGCATCAAGAATCTTCTCAATATGGGCATCTGTCATGATGTTCTGATTTTTCCCCTTATCAAACTCCTTAGAGGCATCGATAAAGTAAACATCACGATTGGTGCGATTCTTTTTGAGAATGATAACCGTCGTCGGAATACTGGTGTTAAAGAAGATATTAGCCGGCAGACCAATAACCGTATCAATGGCACCTTCTTCTAACAAAGCCTTACGAATAGTCCCTTCAGCATTACCACGGAAGAGCACCCCATGAGGTAGGACGATAGCCATAACACCATTGTCTTGTTTCAAGTGATAGTAACCATGCAAGAGGAAGGCAAAATCGGCCTTAGACTTAGGTGCCAGTTTCCCAAATGGTGAGAATCGAGGATTATCCATGAAACCTGAGCTAGCAGACCACTTGGCCGAATAAGGTGGGTTCATAAGAACACCGTCAAAGTTAGTCGGCTCTTGGGTTGGCCAATCCTCATCCAAGGTATCAGCGTTGTGTAAAAACTGATTTTCAATCGGCACACCATGTAGAATCATGTTCATACGTGCCAGGTTATAAGTTGAGGTATTCAACTCTTGACCAAAGTAAACCACCGTCTGTGACTGACGTGAATAACGTTTGGCATTAAGCAAGAGCGAGCCTGACCCCATAGTCGCATCGTAAAGGGTAAAGCCTTGCTTGTCCTCACGTCCTAAAAAGGCAATCTGAGTCATGAGCTTGGCAACAGGTTGCGGTGTATAGAACTCACCAGCTTTTTTACCCGAATCCGTCGCAAACTGACCAATCAAGTACTCGTAAGCATCACCAAGCATATCACCTGCATGACCTGCCACATCTAGGACAGCCAACTCTTTCATCACAGCCGCAACCGTTTGGTTTTGCTTTTGAGGAGTCGCCCCAAGTTTCTTAGAGTAGAGGTCGATGTCTTCAAAAAGGTTTTCATAGAGCTCGTCACTCTGCTCAATATCACGGAAGCCCTGAGCCAAGTCCTCTAGCTGAAAACTTCCATCATTCACTCGCTCTACCAGTGCCGTAAAGGTCAAGTTAGGATGAATGGCATAACTCATCTCATCAGTGATGACTGCCAAGAGGTCCTCATGAGTCTCCTCATCCTCGTAGTATTTACGATAAACTGCCAGTGCCTCTTCCAAGCTCTCTGTCTCTTCCTCCATGGTCTCTGCCACGAAAAAGAGCATCTTGTCCGACAAATACTTGTAAAAGACCATGCCCAAGAGATAAGACTTGTAGTCGTTGGCATCCATCTTAGAGCGGAGCACATCCGCTGAGTTCCACAGGGCTTGATAAAGCGACTGGGAGGTTTGTGTTGTTTCTGACATAATGTTTCTTTCTTTATATTTTTGAATGTTATCCTTTTCGTTCTAATAGCCAATCACGACTGATTCCACTTCCTTGATGACCTCATCAGAAATCTCAGAAATAGGAAGTTGGTAAATGGTGTTTTGACGTGGGTTAAAAATGCCTAGTTTTTCAATGGTTTGAAACTATGGATGAATCGAACGCCTACCCATGAGATAGTAAATCAGCAGCTGCAAGGTATGGTCCTTGTTCTCTTCTCAAATAAACATATCTTGCAAGAGTTTCTTTTTGAGAGTTTCTAGCTGAGAAATTTTTTCTTGGTGAGTAGTGATGAGATCATCAAGGTTAGAGAAATAGGAACCAATGGCACGTTGTTCAGGAAGAGACGGGATAAGTACTTTTTTCGATAGTAATTCCACTTTAGTAATCCCCTTTATTGATGTCCCTTGAAGTTGAGTAACCTCCTTTTGAAGTAATCTATATAGTAAATATGCTGTGAATTCTATATTTGATTTAAGATTTGAGAGTGATAAAAAATCCTGACTTGTTGCGTATTCATGACGCATCACTGCTAACTTCCCAACTCCAACTCTCGTAACAACCGCAATTGAATCCTTTGGTATTATTTTAGCTGATGAATTTTTTAAACCCTTCTCAGAAATACTTTTTTGAACTTTAATTTCAAATAGACAATTTGTCTCTAAGTCAGATGATTGAATCCAAGGAATATCCCCATTCCAATATTCCTGAACATTTGTTTTTGGAGTTCCACCACTTTGAAAGTCATCAGCTAAATCATTAATTTCAAGAAGCTCCCACTCACCCTTAAATCCATCCAAACGAATTTCAGGAACAGTCTGTCCAGCTTTAGGAAACATCTTTGAGAGCATGGTCGCCTTGAGAGATTGGTAGTTGGCGAGATTGTCCTTGTAGCTAGATAGAAGGTCGTCGAGAGTGCGGAAAAGGGAGCCAATGGCGGATTGTTCGTCAATCTCTGGAAGACTTATTTTCTTCGATAACAAATCTTCTTTGGTAATTCCTTTAATTGAAGTTCCTTGTAGTTGTGTACTTTCTTTCTGGAGCATTCTATAGATACTATAGACTATGAATTGAGTATCTCCATTAAAATCTGAGAGAGACAAAAAATCTTGGCTTGTTGCATAATCTTGTTCCATGGTAGCTAATTTACCAACACCAACCCTGGTAACAATAGCAATAGAATTTTTAGAAATTAATTTCGCTGATGAATTTTGTAATCCCTCCTCTGAAATAAATTTTTGTGGTTTAACACCAAATAGTATATCTTTTTGAATATCAGAT
>OAXA01000187.1_pt1 | contig 11500 bp, 7 predicted proteins | sample 1501441 | NCBI WGS metagenome assembly OAXA01 (sample SAMEA2580299, study PRJEB22360) | human gut metagenome | biome: human gut; feature: human-associated habitat; material: faeces | place: Denmark | collected 2008/2010
CTGGGTCTTCGGGTGGGGCAGCAAAGGGGAGCCTCCCGCCAGGACGAGCCCGATCACCGCGCCGGTGGCCAGGCCCCAGGCCAGGCACCGGCGCAGGACGGCGTCGATGCTGAGTACCTGGACAGGCTCACCCGCCGTCGAGGCAGGGGCCTGGTCCGCCTCGGCCTGCCCGAGCGCGGTGCCGATGAGCGCCTGGGTGGCGATGGCCAAGGCGTCGAGCGCGAAGGCGGAGAAGCTCCACAGGGAGTTGACGACCTGGTGGGCCGCGAGCGGGACCTGGCCGAGCGCCGTCGCCGCCCAGACCGTGGCGAGGATGGCCACGCGCAGGGACAGCGTGCGCACCAGCAGGGGCAGGCCGGCGCCTAGGGAGGTGCCCAGGCCGGCCCGATGGGGCCGCAGAGAGACCTGGGCATGGCGGGCCGCGCGGGTGACCGGCAGGGTCAGTGCCACTGCCATGAGGCTCTGGCTGATCGCGGTCCCGCCCCCCGAGCCGGCGATCCCGGTGTGCAGTGCGTAGAGGAAGGTCGCGTTGAGGGCCACGTTGGCCGCGGCGCCGGCTGCGGCGACGACGAAGGGTGTGCGGGTGTCCAGCAGCCCGCGCAGGGTGCCGGTGGCGGCGAAGACGACGAGCATGCCTGGCAGGCCCGGGGCTGAGGCGCGCAGGTAGGCCACGGCCGCATCGGCGAGCTCGCCGCGGGCACCGAGGGCGTGGGTGACCCAGGGGGCCATGATCCACAGCAGCAGGAAGGCGGCGAGCCCCAGGATCGCGGCCAGCCACAGACCGTCGACGCCTGCGCGCAGTCCGCCAGCGCGGTCGCCGGCCCCGAAGCGGCGGGCGGTGGTCGCCGTCGTCGCGTAGGCCAGGAAGACGAAGAGGCCGACGACGGTGGTCAGGACCGTGGAGGCGAGGGACAGCCCCGCCAGGCTCGTGGCGCCGAGGTGGCCGACCATGGCGGAGTCGATGAGCACGAAGAGCGGCTCGGCGACTAGGGCCCCGAGGGCAGGCAGGGCGAGGGAGAGGATCTGGCGGTTCAGGCCTGTGGGGGCCAGGGGGCGGTGGCGGGTCATCGGTAGCGCAGCTGGTGATCGGCGGGACCACGCAAGGTGGTCATGACGGGCCTGCAGTGTCTCACGGCAGGTGTCTGGCACCTGGGAATCTCATCCTCACCTTGAGGTTTGTCCACAGAATGGGCATGTTATCCACATCTTTGACGAGTGGTTGCGCATCCGGCGAGCCACAGGGTCGATTGCCGACCTTTCGTTGCAAGAACGGGGCAGTGTTCAGCGCATCCACACAAGGGCTCATCTTGTCCCCAGAGTTATCCACATTGCGGCCCCCTCTCTCACCACAGGAGGCACGGGGTGTTCCACAGCAGTAGGGTGGGTTGTCCACATCAGGTGCCGCACGAGCGTGTTGCGACGGGCGCAGCCGCTGGCTAGGGTCACGCGCGCGGCGTGCTGCCCGCACCGCCGGTCTGCGGTTGTTGCGGCGCGATCGTGTGGTGCCCAGGTCGGTCAGGAGCAGCGGATGACGGAGATGGATCCGGCGATCGAGCCGGTCAGTGGCGAGCGGCCGGGCCGCGAGCGTTCCGGACGCTGGGACGAGGGTGAGGGACCTGGTCCTCGTGGGCACCGTGAGGGCGGTTCCGGGCGCGCAGATGCTGTGGGCTCTGGTGGAGCCCGATTCGACGGCGTCTTCGACCGCGTCCCGCCTCAGGACCTGGCCGCCGAGATGGCGACCCTGGGTGGCATGCTCATGAGCAAGGAAGCCATCACCGACGTCATCGAGGTGCTGCGCGGACCGGAGTTCTACAAGCCGGCCCACGAGATGATCTTCGACGCGATCGTCGAGGTCTACAACCGCTCCCAGCCTGCTGACGCCCTGCTCGTGGGAGATGAGCTGGCCAAGCGCGGCGAGCTGGAGCTCGTCGGCGGCGCCCCCTACCTCGCTGACCTCATGGGGCAGGTGCCCACGGCGGCCAACGCCGGCTACTACGCCCGCATCGTCAAGGAGAAGTCCCTCATGCGCGGCCTGGTGCAGGCCGGCACCCGCATTACCCAGCTGGGCTACTCCACCGACGCCGGGGACATCGACGAGCTCGTGACCATGGCGGAGGCGGAGGTCTACGCCGTTGCCCACCGCGAGGGGGAGCGGGAGGACTACTCTGCCGTCGGCGAGCTGCTCAATGACGCCAATATGGAGATCGAGGCCGGCCAGTCGCGTGAGCACGGTCAGATGACCGGTGTGGCCACGGGCTTCGCTGAGCTCGATGAGCTGACGGGCGGGCTCAAGGGCGGGCAGATGATCATCGTCGCGGCGCGTCCGGCCATGGGTAAGTCGACCCTCGCCGTCGACTTCTGCCGCTCGGCCTCGATCCATGCTCGGGACCACAACGGCAATCCCTTCACCAGCTGCTACTTCTCCCTGGAGATGGGCCGCATGGAGCTGATGATGCGCATTCTCTCCGCCGAGTCCGGGGTGGAAATGACTAAGCTGCGCGGCGGCAAGTTGATGGATGATCGCGACTGGAAGGACGTTGCCTCGGTCTACCACCAGGTCAGTGAGGCGCCTCTGTTCATCGACGACTCCCCGAACCTGACGATGCCGGAGATCCGTTCTAAGGCGCTGCGGCTCAAACAGCAGCAGGGGCTCGGGCTCATGGTCATCGACTACCTCCAGCTCATGAGCTCCGGTAAGCGGGTGGAGTCGCGTCAGCAGGAGGTCAGTGAGTTCTCCCGTTCGCTCAAGCTCCTGGCCAAGGAGCTGGACATCCCGGTGGTAGCCGTCGCCCAGCTCAACCGTGGTCCTGAGCAGCGCACCGGCAACAAGCCGCAGATGTCTGACCTGCGTGAGTCTGGTTCGCTGGAGCAGGACGCTGACATCATCATGCTGCTGCACCGCCCGGAGTACTACCAGCCCGAGGAGCGCCCCGGCGAGGCGGACATCATCGTGGCCAAGCACCGCAACGGCTCGACCCGCACGATTCCCGTGGCCTTCCAGGGGCACTTGTCCCGCTTTGCCAACATGGCGCGGGACATGGCTCCGGAGCCGGAGTACTGATCTGCGAGGAGGCTGTACCGGGGCCCTGGTTGGTTTAAGGGGGCGTGACCGCAGGTCGCGGGTACGTCAGGCTGCTGACGCCTCACTGGCGTCCGTAACGCCCCTGGTAGACGCAGTCGAAGGGGGCGTTGCCGTGCATACGGTTCTCGATGGAGGAGACGACGACGTCCTTGGCTGTGCGGCAGGCGTCCAGCGGGCTGGGGCCCTTGGCGAGTTCGGCCGTGATGGCAGCGGCGAGCGTGCAGCCGGCGCCGGAGACGCGCTCCTGGCCGATGGCCGGGACCTCAAGGACCTCCAGGGTCTGGCCGTCATAGAAGACATCCAGGGCGGTGCCGGTGCCCAGCAGGGTGCCCGCCTTGGCGAGCACATTGGGTACGCCGTGGTCGTAGATCCGCTTGGCGGCGTCCTTAAGGGCGTCCACCGTGGTGATCTCCTCCACGCCGGCCAGCACCTGGGTCTCGAAGAGGTTGGGGGTGGTGATGGTGGCGTAGGGCAGGACCTTCTCGCGCAGGGCGTTGTCAATGTCGAGGGCGGCGCCCGCCTCCTGGCCCTTGCAGATCAGGACGGGGTCGACGACCACGTTGGCGAAGCGGTACTGCTCCAGAGCTCCGGCGACGGTCTCGATGGTGGGGATCGTGCCGAGCATGCCGATCTTGACGGCGTCGATGGTGCCGTGCACGCCGACGGCAGCCTCGATCTGGTCAGCCAGGACCTGGGGGTCGATGGCGTGGAGGCGGTGGGCGAAGTCGTTCTTGGGGTCGAAGGAGACGATGCAGGTCAGGGACACGCAGCCGAAGACGCCCAGCTGGGCGAAGGTCTTGAGGTCAGTCTGGGCGCCGGCGCCTCCGGAGGCCTCAGAGCCGGCGATGGCCAGGGCGATGGGCGGGTTGGAGGGACGGACGGTGGTGGGGGTGGCAGTCATAGGTGAAGCCTGCCCCCTGGCTGGCGTCCACACGTGGTGCTGGCCCGCGTGTCTCGCTCCCCACCTCGTCGATTCAGGCGCTGAACAGTCGATTCCAGTGCTGGGAGCATGGGATCCGACTGTTCAGGGCCTGAATCGACGTAGCGGGTGCCCTGTGCAACCGTCAGGCGCTGGCGACGGCGAAGCGAGCGCCGCGGTGAGCGTCCTTCTCGGCCTCGTCGATGAGCGCGATGGCCATGTCCGCGGCGGAGAGGGTCTCGCCGGCCGGGGTGTCAGTGGTCGTGACGTAGGAGCCGGAGGAGGCCGGTACTGGGTAGGCCGGGGCAGGGGAGACCAGGGTCCAGGCGATCGAGCTGCCGGCTGCGCGGAAGAGCTCCAGGACCTTGGAGAAGGCCAGGGCCTCGCTGCGGTAGGCCTCCGGGAAGGCTGGGTCGTCCACGAGGCGCTTGCCGGATGCGTCCAGGAGCGAGCCGGCACCACCGACGACCACGAGACGGCCGGTGGGGCGGGCGTCGATGAGAGCCTTGAAGGCGTCGATCACCGGCTGGGGCGAGCCTCCGGTGCGATCGGGGGAGACGGCGATGATCGTGGCGTCGGCCTGGTTGACCAGGTCCACGACGGCGGCGGTGTCACCCAGGTTGACGGCGACGGCGTGCGTGGCGCCCTCGGGCTTCGTGCCGGAGCGGGAGACGGAGGTGACTTCGTGGCCGCGGCAAGCGGCCTCGGCGACGGCGGCCGATCCGGTGGCGCCGGTTCCTCCGATGACGGTGATCTTCACGGTGACTCCTCGTGTGTCAGTCCTGGGCGGTGACCCAGGTTCGTCGGTGGTGTCTCGCGCCTCGGCGAGCCGATTGCGATGGCTTCATGGTATGTTTTAGGTACTAGGTACCTCAACGTAACTAAGGATATGACCCGTGACACACGAAGCGCCGCTTGTCGCTTTCGACGTGCTTTCACCCCAGTGCCCCTCGCGCACGGTGCTGCGCCACGTCGTGGACCGCTGGACACCGCTGGTCGTCGTCGTCCTGTCTGACGGTCCGCGTCGCTTCAGCGAGCTGCGCCGCGAGGTGGGGGGCGTGACTCCGAAGGTCCTCACTGAGACCCTGCGGTCGATGGAGCGCGACGGGCTCGTGGTACGCAGTCAGACTCCCGGGGTCCCGCCACGCGTGGACTACGAGCTGACCGAGCTCGGCCGCAGCCTGACCGGGCCACTGACGGCTCTGCGCGACTGGGTGCAGGATCATGCCGGCCAGGTGCTGGTGCATCGCGAGAGGCATGACGCCGCGCTGGCGTGAGGAGTAGCGGCGTGCCTCCCGGCAGGGCGTGGTGCGCAGGCCTGGGTGGCCACGCCGTGACCTCGCGTCTGCTGCGTGAGCGTCTTTGTCCTCCTGGCCCCATCCGCGAGCAAAATCGGCGACTATAGAGGCATGAGTGCCACCACATCCTCTGCCGCCGAGACCACCCCACCCGTCTACGGCCTGCCACCTGCGGTGTGGGACGCCGTCGGCCCGGCCCTGGAGGGGATGGGTACCACCAGGCGCGAGGTCTTCTGCTCGCGCCTGGCGCACTGGTATCCCGACCTCATCGACGGGCTGACCACCCTGTACGGAGAGAAGGCCGAGGGTACGGCCGCCCACCTGGCTGCCAAGGCCGCTCAGGCCTACGCCGAGCGCTCGGGCGGGCTGCGCCGCCTGGACCTGGACCGTACGCTTGACCCGCTGTGGGCGCAGGACCCTTCGCGGATCGGCTACGCCGCCTACACCGAGCGCTTCGCCGGTGACCTGCGCGGAGTCGAGGAGCGCATCCCCTACCTGCGGGAGCTGGGTGTGAGCTACCTCCACCTCATGCCACTGCTCACCCCGCGCCCGGGTGACTCCGACGGCGGCTACGCCGTCGCTGACTACCGCAGCGTGCGTGCGGACCTGGGGGACATGGAGGACCTGGAGCACCTGACGGGAGCGCTGCGCCGCGAGGGAATCAGCCTCGTGGTCGATCTTGTGCTCAACCACGTGGCCCGCGAGCACGAGTGGGCCCAGCGAGCCCGCGCCGGCGAGGAGCGCTACCGCGACTACTTCTACATCTTCCCCGACCGCACCGAGCCAGACGTCTACGAACAGACTCTTCCCGAGATCTTCCCGGACTTCGCCCCCGGGAACTTCACCTGGGACGAGGAGGCCGAGGGCTGGGTGTGGACCACCTTCAACTCCTTCCAGTGGGACGTCAACTGGCGCAACCCCAACATCATGGAGGAGTACGCCCAGATCGTCCTGGACCTGGCCAACAGAGGCGTGGAGGTCCTGCGCCTGGACGCCATCGCCTTCACCATTAAGTGCAAGGGCACCGACTGTCAGGGCCAGCCCGAGGTCCACGCCATCACCGAGGTGCTCAAGGCACTGACCCGCATCGCCTGCCCTGCCGTGGATCTCAAGGCCGAGGCGATCGTGGCGCCAACGGAGCTCCTGCAGTACCTGGGGCAGGGCAAGTACACCGGCAAGGTCTCTGACCTGGCCTACCACAACTCCCTCATGGTGCAGGTGTGGTCGATGCTCGCCTCCAAGAACGTCCGCCTGGCCGCTCGCGCCCTGTCCGCGCTGCCGGTGGAGCCATCCAGCGCCACCTGGATCACCTATATCCGCTGCCATGACGACATCGGCTGGGCGATCGACGACGCCGACGCCGAGGCAGTCGGCCTCAACGGCTACTGGCACCGTCAGTTCCTGGCTGACTGGTACCGCGGCGTCTACCCCATGTCTGACGCGCGAGGCCTGGTCTTCCAGTACAACCCCGTCACCCAGGACCGGCGCATCTCGGGAACCGCTGCCTCGTTGATCGGCATCGAGGCGGCCGCTGAGGCGGTGGCTGGGATCGGGGAGGAGACACCGGCCTGGCGCGAGGAGGAGCTGCGTGGCTGGCTCGCCCAGCGTCTGGACGCCCTGCGGCTGGCCAACGGCTGGGGAGGCATCCCGGTGCTGTGGAGCGGTGACGAGCTCGGCCAGCTCAACGATCCGAACTGGGACACCGAGCCGGGCCATGAGGCGGACTCGCGCTGGGCCGGCCGCCCGGTGCTCAGTGAGGAGGCCGTGGCTCAGCGCCACGATCCCACGACGATCCCCGGCCGGGTCTTCGGTGACCTGGCACACCTGGGCAAGGTACGCGCCAGCCTGCCGCAGCTGGGGGCTCAGGTGCGCACCGTCGTCGCCCCGGTGGATGACGACGGCGTGCTGGTCACGGTGCGTGAGCACCCGCGCGGCAGCTTCGTCGGCGGGTACCACGTCACCAGCGACTGGCGGGCGATCCCAGCCTGGCGCCTGGCGGAGTACGGGGTCCTCGGCGCCGTCGACGTCCTGACGGACACGGTCCCGGCCGGTGCGGCGAGCCTGGAGGGTGGCGGCGACGGCATGGTCGCGGTGCCTCCCTTCGCGGCCTGGTGGCTCGTGCGTTCGACGGACTGAGCCGCCCGCGCGGGGAGTGCCGCGCGCAGGCCGAGGCGGGCATGATGGGCCCATGACCGCCGACGCCGTCGATACGACCCTGCACCCCACCGCCCTGGACGTTGCCACGCCGGCGGCCCTACTGGCGGGAGAGATTACTGCCGAGGAGGCCTCGCGCCCGCTGAGCGTCTTCGACCTCATGCGCATCGGCATCGGTCCCTCCTCCTCGCACACGGTGGGTCCCATGCGTGCCGGACGTGCCTTCGCTGCGGAGCTGGCCGGAGTCGTTGCCGCGGACGCTGCCGTGAGGGACCTGCTCACCCCCGGCGACGTCGCCGGGGGCGATTCCTCACCGGCCTCCTCCCACGGTGAGGGCCAGTGCACCGAGCCGGTCAGTCGCCTCACCGTGGAGCTGTACGGCTCCTTGGGTGCCACGGGCCATGGCCACGCCACCGATCGCGCCGTCGTCATGGGGCTGGCGGGCTATGAGCCGGAGACCGTGCCCAGCCAGGTGTGTGAGAACCTCATGGAGGAGGTCGAGGAGGCGGGGCGCCTGGAGGTCGGTGGCGTGGGCACGATCCCCTTCACCCCCTCCAGCGACATCCACTTCCTGCCCGGCCGGGTCCTGCCCTACCACGTCAACGGCCTGACTCTGACCGCCTACTGCGCCGCCGGTGGCGAGATCCTGCGGCGCACCTACTACTCCGTGGGCGGCGGCTTCGTCATGGAGGACGTCGGCAAGCCCGGTTCTCCCTCGATCCGTGCCCTGGCCACAGCAGTGGTTGCCCAGGCTCACGCCACCCCGGCGCCTTACCCCTTCTCCTCCTCGGCCGAGCTGCTCCAGATCTGCGCCCGGGAGGGCCTACGCGTGTCCGAGGTCGTCATGGCTAACGAGGTCTCGGTGCGCGAGGAGAGCGAGGTCGTGGGATACCTCGACCGCCTGCGCCAGACCATGACCGCCTGCATCGAGGCCGGCATGGCTGCGGACGGGACGTTGCCGGGCGGGCTGGGGGTGCGTCGTCGGGCTAAGGGCCTGCACGAGCGGCTGCTGGCCCAGGCCAGCGGGCCGGCGGCCGCCTTCACGATGGCCGACCCTCTGCGCGGCATGGACTGGGTGGACCTGTTCGCGCTCGCGGTCAACGAGGAGAACGCTGCCGGACGGCGCGTGGTGACCGCCCCGACCAACGGCGCGGCCGGGATCGTGCCGGCGGTGCTGCGTTACTACGAGCAGTTCATCCCCGGGGCTGACGACGACGGTGCTCGCCGTTTCCTCCTGGCTGCTACCGCCGTGGGTGCGCTGATCAAGACCAACGCCTCGATCGCCGGGGCGGAGGTGGGCTGTCAGGGCGAGGTCGGCTCGGCGTCGTCGATGGCGGCGGCGGGGCTCGCCGAGGCGTTAGGTGGTACGCCGGCGCAGGTGGAGAACGCCGCCGAGATCGCCATGGAGCACAACCTCGGCCTGACCTGTGACCCGGTGGGCGGTCTGGTGCAGATCCCCTGCATCGAGCGCAATGCGGTGGCCGCGGTCAAGGCGATCAACGCGGCGCGGATGGCACTGTGGGGCGAGGGTCGTCACCAGGTCAGCCTGGACACCGTCATCGAGACCATGCGTCAGACCGGTGAGGACATGCTCGCCAAGTACAAGGAGACCTCGCGCGGGGGACTGGCTGTCAACGTCGTGGAGTGCTGAGCGCCGGGACGGGCACAGCCACCACCAGGTTTTACGCTACACCAAAACCTGGCAGGATGCCGCCCGTGACTAGCACGACCCACGCGACCGCATCGACCGGCTCCGACCCCATCCAGGCCTCTCAGGCCCCGACTCGTCAGTGGTGGAAGGACGCCGTCGTCTACCAGATCTACCCGCGTTCCTTCGCGGACGCTGACGGCAACGGCATCGGCGACCTTGCCGGTATCACCAGCCGCGTGCCCTACCTGGCTCGCCTCGGCGTGGACGCCGTGTGGCTCTCGCCCTTCTATCCCTCCGCCCTGGCCGACGGCGGCTACGACGTTGACGACTACCGCGACGTCGCCCCGGAGATCGGGACGCTGGAGGACTTCGACGCCATGGTCGCCGCTCTCCATGAGGCCGGGATCCGGGTGATCGTCGACCTCGTGCCTAACCACACCTCCAACCGTCATGCCTGGTTCCGCGCTGCGCTGGCGGGTGGGCCAGACGCCCCCGAGCGCGGGCTCTACCACTTCTACGAGGGCCGAGGCGAGGACGGCGTGGAGCCGCCTAATGACTGGCGTTCCCTGTTCGGTGGCTCCATCTGGGAGCGGGTGGAGGACCAGGCTGAGGACGGTACGCCCCTGACCGGACCGGGGACAGGGCGCCCCTACCAGTGGTACCTGCACATCTTCGCCCCCGAGCAGCCTGACCTGAACTGGGCCAACCCGGCAGTACGTAAGGACTTTGAGCGCACGCTGCGCTTCTGGTGCGACCGCGAGGTCGATGGCTTCCGCGTGGACGTGGCCCATGGCATGACCAAGGACATGGGGCAGCTGGAGCGTCCCTTCGCCCAGATGCCCTACTGGCCGCTGCCGGACAACGGTTCCCACGCCCTGTTTGACCGCGACGAGGTCCACGAGGTCTACGCCCAGTGGCGTACCGTGCTGGACTCCTACGACCCGCCGCGCTTCGCCGTCGCCGAGGCCGGTGTCCACCCGGCCCGCCGTGCGCGCTACGCCGCCTCCATCGGGCAGGCCTTCAACTTCCAGCTCCAGGACGCTGACTTCACGGCGCCCTCCTACGCCTGGGCGATCGACGCCGGTCTGGCTGACGAGGCTGCCTGCGGCTCCCCCCCCCCGGGGGGGGCCATCGTCAGGCAGCGCGGCGGCGCGACCCCGGGGGTGCGGGCCTGCCATGACACCTTCCGGGTGGCCACGCGCTACGGCTTCGATCCGGAGGAGAAGGTGGTTGAGCAGGTGCGCGCTGACCGCGACCAGGCTCATGACGCGGGCGCAGGTGCGGACGGTACACCGGCAGGGCGTCAGATGCGCTTGTCTCGCCTGTGGTTGCTGGCCGACGGCGAGTCCCCGGCCCAGGACGCGGCGTTGGGGGAGCGGCGTGCTCGCGCGGGCGCGATGCTGACGATGGCCCTGCCCGGGTGCATGTACGTCTACCAGGGGGATGAGCTCGGTGTGCCCGAGGTGCCTGACATTCCCGAGGATCGGCTGCAGGACCCCATCGCCCTGCGCAACCGCGAGGTGGAGAAGGGGCGCGATGGCTGTCGCGTGCCGCTGCCCTGGAGTGCGGAGGGCACGAGCTACGGTTTCGGGCCCGACGGCGGGGCTGAGGCGCACCTGCCGCAGCCGGCGGGGGGGGGGGGCCACGCCGGCGACGCCGAGGAGGGGGACTCTGGCTCGACCCTGGCGCTGTACCGGCGAGGACTGGAGCTGCGCCACCAGCTGTGGGGTGCGGCCAATCGCGAGCCGCTGAGCTGGCTGCGGCGCGACGAGCACGTCCTGGCCTTCGCGCGTGGCGAGGTCGAGTGCTGGACGGCCTTTGACCAGGACGCTGAGCTGCCTGCGGGCGAGGTGCTGCTGGCGAGCGGGCCGCTGACGCAGGAAGGCGCGGCGGGACGCGGTGGCGTCCTGCCTGCGGCGACGACGGTCTGGCTGCGCCGGGCCTGAGGCGCGGGCTCGACCGACCACCGCGGGCGCCGTCGACCACCTCGGGGGCGATCGACCACCCACGCCCCGTCCGACCACTGGATTCACGCGAATCAGGTGGTCGGACGAGGCACAGGCGGTCCGTCGAGTAATGAGTGGTCGGTGGAGGTCAGCGCGGGCCGCCCTGACCGCCTTGTCCCGGCTGCTCCTGGCCTCCCATGCCGCAGACAGGGCGGAGGCGGTACCGGTGGCTGAGCCGCCCGACGTCGTCGCTACCGTGTACTCGGTGCCCTCGGTCAGTCCCAGGACCGTGACGTAGTCCGAGGAGATCGTCGAGGTCAGCGTCCAGCTCGTCCCGTCCGAGCTCGTGACGGTGATGGTGTCCCCGACGGCGACGCTCGGCAAGCCGGTGACGCCGACGACGTCGGACTCGCCGTTGACGTCGACGGCGCCGTCCATTGAACCGGCCGA
>OAXA01000192.1_pt1 | contig 11283 bp, 5 predicted proteins | sample 1501441 | NCBI WGS metagenome assembly OAXA01 (sample SAMEA2580299, study PRJEB22360) | human gut metagenome | biome: human gut; feature: human-associated habitat; material: faeces | place: Denmark | collected 2008/2010
GCACAACGGCAGCCGGGCTAGTCAGTACAGGCACCGCCACACCGGCTCCAACACCAAGAACGAGCGCAACGGCGCCCATGGCAGCCGCAGTCTTCGAACGTCGCGTGAGAAGCACCGACTTGCGGGGCACGTCGAGGGAAGATCTCATAACTTCTCCTTGAATAGGGATTGCCCGTCATCACCGCACTGGGCCCTAGGTCCGCCGGGACCGCTAGGGGAGTAGGGATGCGACGAGGCATGTAGACGCTGTTAAGGCTAGTGACGATTTGGTGTTTTCCAAGGTTTTTCTCGATCGTCCACCACTGGGCGACCTACAGACCAACAGCGACTAAACCCTGTAATTCCAACAAAAACGCCTCTCCCTGCGCGGTTTCTTCACCTATTTTTTACATGACGAACACCACTGCATTCTCGACACTCTCAGAGACAGTCTCTTGCCGCCTCACGGCCCCAAGGTCGAACGTCCCACGCCGCCGCCCCCTGGCAGCGCGCTTCACGACGACGTCTCCGCGAGTCGGCAGTACAGACAACGGTGGTCCCGGGAGCTACGCTCCCAGGGCCACCGTAACCAAGCTCGTCCTAGATCTCTGTGTCTGCCCTACGGCAACCGCCACAGCTCCTTGAGCCCATCGACGTACAGCTGGATCTCCTCCACCATCTGCGTGGCCAGTGCCTTGCTCGCCGCGCTGCCCGGCGTCGTCGAGCACAGCCACTGGATCTGCAGACCGTCACTCAGCGCGGTCAACGTCCTCGCAATGAGCAGTGACGGCGCCTCAGGCCGCACCAGCCCCCGCTTCTTACCCAGCTCCAGAGCCTCTTCCATGCTCACCACCGAGGTCTCCAGGTGCCGAGCGAACCACGTGTGCGCCGGGTGCTCCGCGTCCATGACCGAGGCCGCCGTCGCCGTGTAGATGGCCACCATCTCCCGCTGGTGGGTGTTGTGCTCCACCAGACGGACAAAAGCGTCCAGCACACCCCAGGGATCAGAATCATCCACGGCTGCCAGGAAGGCCTGCCCCGTCTCCTCGTCACGGTGTTCCAGCACCCGCGCGAACAACTCCTCCTTCGAGGAGAAGTGGTGCAGCAGACCCGCTTTCGAGATCTGCGCAGCCTCTGCGATATCCGCTAGCGAGGTCCCGGCGTAGCCGTGCGCCCCGAACAGCCGTACCGCTTCGGTCAGCACTCGCTCACGCTTGTCCTCACTGCCTGCCGGCGGACGCCCCGGCCCGCGCCGACGAGGCTGGGGCGAAACGTTGGAATCCGAGGACTGTGAGGTAGCCATGCAGGCATTGTCCCATCTCGCGCAACACGGTGCTTCCAGTGCCTAGGCCAGCACCCCTCGCCAACCTGCAGAAGCGGCCCGGCCGGTCCTAGACCAGCCCGGCCATCCCTCCTGCCCGGCTGTTCGCTCCCTGCCCGCAGCGCCGAGCCCAGCCGCGCTACCGACCGCGCTGCGCCGTCGGCAATCAGTACTCGCTAGGCCGGCTCACACGGCGCTGGCTGCGCTCGGCGCCCAGGCCTCCCCGCGTGCCGCGAGCACAAGCCCTGCCGAGGCGCCCTCCGGGCTGACGTCGACGACGACCTCCTGGCCGTCGAGCACCTCGCCACCTAGGATCATGCGTGCCAGCTGGTCGCCAATCTCGCGCTGGACCAGGCGGCGCAGCGGGCGCGCCCCGTAGGCCGGGTCGTAGCCCTCGTCCGCCAGCCAGGAGCGAGCCGCGTCAGTGACCGTGAGCGTGAGGCGGTGATCGGCCAGGCGCTCCTGCATCTTGTCCAGCTGGATCTGGACGATGCGGCCCAGCTCCTCTTTGCTCAGGGCGTCGAAGATGAGGATGTCGTCCAGGCGGTTGAGGAACTCCGGCTTGAAGGAGGCACGCACCTGGGTCATCACCTCGTGCTCCTTCTCCTGCGGGCTCATGATCGGGTCGATGAGGAACTGGGAGCCCAGGTTGGAGGTGAGCACCAGGATGACGTTGCGGAAGTCCACGGTCCGGCCCTGACCGTCGGTCAGGCGCCCGTCGTCGAGGACCTGCAGGAGGATGTCGAAGATCTCAGGGTGGGCCTTCTCCACCTCATCCAGCAGCACCACCGAGTAAGGGCGACGCCGCACGGCCTCGGTCAGCTGACCACCCTCCTCGTAGCCCACGTACCCCGGGGGTGCGCCAACCAGACGCGCCACCGAGTGCTTCTCGGAGTACTCGGACATATCGATGCGCACCATGGCGCGCTCGTCATCGAAGAGGAAGTCCGCCAGGGACTTAGCCAGCTCGGTCTTGCCCACGCCCGTGGGACCCAGGAAGAGGAAGGAGCCGGTCGGACGGTCCGGGTCAGCCACGCCAGCGCGCGAGCGGCGCACCGCGTCAGCCACAGCCGCCACAGCCTTCTTCTGGCCGATGAGGCGCTCACCAATGACCTGCTCCATCTGGAGCAGCTTGGCCTGCTCGCCCTGCATGAGCTTGCCAACCGGGATACCGGTCCACGAGCCAACCACCTCAGCGATCTCCAACGGGCCGACCTTCTCGGCGATCATCGGCTCGCTCGCCGCGCGCTCGACGCCGTCGGGGCCCACCACCGTCTCCGCCGCAGCCTCGGAGGCCTCGGCGTCACGGATCTGCTTCTCCAGGGCCGGCATCTCGCCGTAGCGCAGGCGCCCAGCCTCCTCGAAGTCGCCGTTGCGCTCAGCCAGGTCAGCCTTGGTGCGCAGCTCGTCCAAGTGGGCACGCAGCTCACCGATGCGGTTGTGCCCCGCCTTCTCCGCCTCCCAGCGGGCGTTGAGGGCCGTGAGCTTCTCGGTGGCGTCAGCCAGCTCAGCGCGCAGCTTCTCCAGGCGCTCGACGGCGGCCGGGTCACTCTCGCCCGACTCCTCCAGGGAGTCAGCCAGGTAGGACTCCTCCATCGTCATGCGGTCCACGCGCCGACGCAGCTCGTCGATCTCCACCGGCGAGGAGTCCAGCTCCATACGCAGGCGCGAGGCGGCCTCGTCGATCAGGTCGATCGCCTTGTCCGGCAGCTGCCGGGCGGTGATGTAGCGGTCGGACAGCTGGGCCGCCGCCACGAGGGCGCCATCGGAGATCGTCACCTGGTGGTGGGCCTCGTACTTGGGTGCGATGCCGCGCAGGATGGCGACCGTGTCCGCCACCGAGGGCTCACCGACGAAGACCTGCTGGAAACGACGCTCCAGGGCCGGATCTTTCTCGATGCGCTCACGGTACTCGTCCAGCGTGGTCGCACCGACCAGCCGCAGCTCGCCACGCGCCAGCATGGGCTTGAGCATGTTGCCCGCGTCCATGGCGCCCTCGGAGCCGCCGCCAGCACCGACCACTGTGTGGAGCTCGTCGATAAAGGTGACGACTTCGCCGTCGGAATCCTTGATCTCCTGCAGGACGGCCTTGAGCCGCTCCTCGAACTCGCCGCGGTACTTCGCGCCCGCGACCATGCCCGCCAGGTCCAGCGCGATCAGGCGCTTGCCCCGCAACGAGGTCGGGACGTCCCCGGCGACGATGCGCTGGGCCAGCCCCTCGACGACCGCCGTCTTGCCCACGCCCGGCTCACCGATGAGCACCGGGTTGTTCTTGGTGCGGCGGGACAGGACCTGGACCACGCGCCGGATCTCGGAATCGCGGCCAATGACCGGATCGAGCTTGCCCTCGCGGGCGGCCTCGGTCAGGTCCGTGCCGTACTTCTCCAGCGTCTTGTAGGTGCCCTCGGGGTTGGGCGAGGTCACGCGGGCGTTGCCGCGGACCTTGGGCAGGGCGTCACGCAGGGCGACCGCGGTGGCGCCAGCCTCGGCGAGGATGCGGGCGACCGGATCGTTGGAGGGGCTGCCCGAGGCCAGGCCAATGAGCAGGTGCTCGGTCGAGATGTAGTCGTCGTTAAGGTTCTTGGCCTCCGTGGAGGCAGCCTCCAACGCAGCGAGCAGGGCGCGCGAGGGCTGGGGCTGGCTGACCGAGGAACCGGACGACGCGGGTAGCTGGGTCAGCACGCGGCGGACCTCCTGGCCCACGGCGGTGCGGGTGGTGGCTGCCTGCGAGGAGTCAGGGCCGACGGCGGCGAGCAGGCCGAGGGCCACGCCGTCCTCCTGCCCGAGGAGCTCGTTGAGCAGGTGCGCAGTGTCGACCTGCGGGTTGCCGGCAGCCGCAGCGGCCTGCATGGCGCCGCTGATGGCCTCCTGCGATCGGGTGGTGTAGTTCGTGTCCATATTCGGACCTCCTTGACGTTGATCAGGCTCGCGGGTCCTGGCCAGGGAGCCGGGCCTGGGGTCCGCACTCCGGTGACGTGCGGCGCGAACTGCGCGACGCCGTCGGCCGGTGGCGGTGAGGTCCAGGCCTGGTCCCGGGCGGGGGTCCCGTGGGTCTCCGATCAGTCCAACCGAAGCAAGGTTGAGTCTATTCCACTCAACTTCATTTTCCTTCCCCGAATGCGCGTGACGCCCCAGACAGGTGCTGGTTCGGCGGAGCGTGCCAGGGCCAGAGCGTGCGCCGGCGCCGGAGCATGCGCCGAGGCAGGAACTGGCCGCCGGCGCCACGGCAGGTTGCCATTGCCAGGTGCGCGTACCCCAGCAGTAGCCGACACCCCGGCCACACCCCAGCCGGCAGCCGACACCCCGATCCTGTCTGCGCCATGAAGGCCGACTCTGGCCCAGCCGGCCGCCACCTCACTAACTGCCTGCACGCCACCGACCACGTGTGTGCCCGCCGACCACCTCATGCACGACCGACCGCCCAACGATCGATCACGCATTCCCCACCGACCACCCCATGCGCGACCGACCACAAAAACCTCCGCCGACCACCGCATTCGCGCGAATACCGTGGTCGCTCGAGGAAGAAGTAGTCCGTCGCGCGCTGGATGGTCGGTCGCGGAGCACAAGGACAGCACACCGACGGTCGATCGAGGAATAGGTGGTCCAACGAGGGCTATGTGGTCCGTCAGGACAGAAGGAGGCCACACGCCGACGGTCGGACGAGGAACACGCGGTCCGTCGCGCACTGGATGGTCGGTCGTGACTCGCGCCGTCGGACAGCAAGAGGCCCGCCCACTCCGGCACGACCACCGTCCGGCACCACCTCGCTGCTCCACCGCAGTGCACAGCGCTTGCGAGCATTCAGTGCGTGGCGCACACTCCAGCATCCGCGAGCATCTGCACCATGCGCTGACTGCCCCACACGTCACTCCACATCCACCGCACCAGGCGCATGCCGGTCGCCTGCTCGATCGCGATCTCTCGCCGCCGCTCACGCTCGATGACATCCTCGATCCTCCCGCTCGTCAACTCCCGCCCGTACTTCACCTTCCCGTCAAACTCACCGATGACGCCGAGCTCAGGCCAGATGAAATCGACCCGCCCTAGGAACGTGCCCCGCGCATCGAGCACCTTGCGCTGAAGCTTGGGCATCGGCAGATGGTTCTCGATCATCACCGCTCGGCTCAGGCTCTCACCCGGAGACTCTGACTGCGGGTCCGCGAGCTCAATCCATCTCCGCATCGACGCATTGCCCCTCGTTCCAGGATGGCGGTCGACGAGCTCCATGAGGGACTCCTTCGTCACCCACCCCTGTCTGAGCACATGGTCCAGGCTGGCCAGGTTCGAGGCGAGAGACCGGCGTCTGCCCAGGTCGACGAGGGTCTGGGCGACGCTGGATATCGATATACCTTCGGTCTCAACCACCTCATAGTCAGCCGGGCCGGGAAGGGTGCGTGTCGCCGTCGTGCGCCGGCCGCCGGCTCGGCCCACACGAACCAGCTGCACCTGCTCGGGCAGCGCTCCAATGAGCGGGATGCCATGGATGACGGCCGCCGACTCCCGCGCGAGCACCGCCCCCGGGCGGACGCGGTCAACCAGGTTCAACGCACAGACACGCACAAGGTGCCGCTGACTGGCATGAAGCTCGCGGAAGTCCGCTGCGCGCACGTACGCCCCCGGGCACAGTCGGATCAGATCGGCACTGTCCTCGCGGGTCGCGCGTGCCAGGGCGTAACGACTCAGCCCGCGATCTAGCAGGTCCCGGGTCAGCGTGATCTCGATCGGCGCATCCACCATGGTCCAAGGATGGAGGCAGAGGAGCTCGCGCCGCTTGGCGCCTGTGGACGGGAGCTTCCAGGGGTGTCACGGGGCCAGCCTGTGGAGCCCGAGCAACGACTCTGGACGCGGCCGCCGCTCTTCGGGCCGCCTTCGCTTCCCCGATCGACCACCTATGCGCCCACCGACCACCCCATGCGCGACCGACCACCCAACGACCGACCACACATTCCCCCACCGACCACCCCATGCGCGACAGACCACAAAAACCTCCGCCGACCACCGCATTCGCGCGAATACCGTGGTCGCTCGAGGAACACGCGGTCCGTCGCGCATTTGGTGGTCGGTCGCGGAGGAACAGGACAGCACACCGGCGGTCAGACCAGGAACACGCGGTCCGTCGCGCATGGGGTGGTCAGGGGACAGCGCCGGCGGCAGGCCAGGGAAAAGCGGCAGCCCGGGGAAGAAGTACAGACCGAGGAAGAAGGAGGAGTACGAGGACTGAATTGGCCAGGCACAGTCTCCGCCGAGCCCCGTTCCTCCTCCACTATGCCTCCCACGCTCCTCCTTCAGGCGGAGAGCCCCACCGCCACCAAGGTCCTCCCCCGGCACGAGGACGCGTGAGCCCATGACCGATAGCCTGCTTGCCATGACGCGCCGCCACCCATCGGCGCACCGCGTCGACCTCCACCTCCCACGGCAGCCGACATCCGAACCAGAGAAGGAAGACATGCGTTCTGCCCGCCACAAGCCACCACTGGCCTGCAGGCTGCTGCCCACTGGCCTGTACATCGCGGCTGTCCTGGTGATCATCGAGACGGTCTTCGGCTCCATCTCCTGGGTGGACCGCTCCCTGGACCTGGTCTTCACCTGGCTCATCCCGCTGCCGATCATCGACTGGTTCTCCGCGATCGTCACGATCCTGCTCGCCGCAGGCCTGGGCAGGCGCAAGCGCCTGGCCTGGGTCGCCACCACGCTCATCGCCGCAGGCCTGCTTGTCCTCTACTCGCTGATCCTCGGCGTCGCGCTATTCGTCCCCAACTCCGTCTCGGATGCCCCGAGCCCCGCGCAAGCCACCCCCGAGACGCTGCCCGCGTGGCTCGTATGCGCGATGACGGCCAACGTCATCATTCTCCTCATCATTCTGGCCGCACTGCTGCGCCACCGCGGCTACTACACCGTGCGCTCCCAGCCCGGTGACTACAAGCGGGCCCTGAGCGTCTTCGTCCTGGGCGCCACCGCCGTCGCCGTCATCGGCATCAATGTCCTGTTCATGATGCGAGGTGTGGGCCTGCACCAGGTCTTCGACCTGCTCGCCGGACGCCACGAGCCGGACTGGCTCTTCAGCGCCATGGGCCTGGGCTGGGCCCTGTGCGCGCTGGCGTCCCTGTGGCTCATCATGCAGGCCCGGCACAAGGCCGCGCAGATCGACACCGAGGAAGAGCTGCGCATCCGCGCTCTCCTGGCGGACAACCCGACTGACTCCCTGGGCTACTTCGCCACCCGCCGGGACAAGTCCGCGATCCTCACCGAGCACGGCGGCGTGGTCTACCGCTCCACCATGGGCGTGGCACTGGCCTCGGGAGACCCCCTCGGTGACCCCTCGGTGTGGCCGACGGCGGCCCGCGCCTTCCTCACTCACGCCTCCGACTACGGCCTTGCCCCAGCCGTCATCGGCGCCTCGGAGGCCGGCGCGCGCGCCTACGTCCAGGCGGGTCTGAAAGCCGTGCGCATCGGCGACGAGGCGGTCCTGCGTCCTTCCCGCTTCCGACTGGCCGAGCTTCCTGAGGTGCGCCGCGCGGTGCGGCACGTGACCGATCTGGGCTACACCGTCCGTATCCGCCGTCACCGCCAGATCCCGGCCGAGGAGCTGGCCCACCTGACCTTCCTGGCCGACCAGTGGCTGGGCGGCGGGGAGGAGCGCGGCTTCTCCATGGCCCTGTCACGCCTGGGCGACCCCTCAGACGGCCAGTGCGTCATGGTCGAGGCCCTCTTCCCCGCCGGCGACGAGCGCGGCGAGGTCGCCGCCCTGCTCTCCTTCGTGCCTTGGGGCGCCGACGGACTGAGCCTGGACGTCATGCGCCGCCACCCCCGAGCGGACAACGGCGTCACCGAGCTCATGGTCTCCTCGCTCATGGCCGCCGGCTCGGACCTGTCCATCAACCAGGTCTCGCTCAACTTCGTCGTCTTCCGCTCCGCCTTCGAGCAGGGCGAGAAGATCGGCGCCAGCGCCCTGCTGAGCCTGTGGCACAAGATCCTGCTCTTCGCCTCGCGGTGGTGGCAGCTGGAGTCGCTCTACCGCTCCAACCAGAAGTACAACCCGGAGTGGTTCCCGCGTCTGATCTGCTACGCCGACGCCGCAGACATGCCCTGCACGTCCCTGGCCATGGGCGTGGCCGAGGGATTCGTCAACCTCCCGGCGCGCCTGGGCGGGGACACGGGCCCGCAGCCCATGCGCAGCGCTGAGGACTCCGAGCGCCTGCTCGCCGTCACCGCCGGGGCCGTCGAGCGCAAGCGCCCGGCTCGCGTGCCCACTGAGGTGCGCGAGCGGCTGGCGTCGCGCGAGCGGATGCTGGCCGACGGCGTCGAGCCCTACCCCGCCTGCGTCACCGTGACCTCCAGCTGCGCCGCAGCGCTGGCTGCCGGCCCGGCGCAGCCCACCCCCGCCTCCGGCTCCGGCTCCGGCTCCGACGACGCCGCAGCAGGCACCGGTGCCATCTCTCCCGTGACGGTGGCCGGGCGAGTGATGTCCCTGCGCGACCACGGCGGCGTCATCTTCGCCTCGCTACGTGACTGGAGCGGCGACCTCCAGGTGCTCTTGGACGCCGGTGGCGCTGGGCAGGAGTGCCTGGCCTCCTTCCGCCGCCTGGTGCGCATCGGTGACCAGGTGGCAGTCACGGGCGCGCCCGGGGCCTCGCGCAACGGGACCCCCAGCCTCGTGGCCTCCTCCTGGACCATGACCTCCAAGGCCCTGCGCCCGCTGCCGAACAAGCACCGCGGTCTGCAGGACCCGGAGATGCGCGTGCGTCAGCGTCACCTGGCCCTGATCATCTCATCCCGTGACCGCCGGATGCTCGTGGCCCGCTCCCACGCCATCCAGGCCGTGCGCTCCACGCTGCTGCAGCGCGGCTACCTGGAGGTCGAGACCCCGATGCTCCACCCGGTCCACGGTGGGGCGAACGCGCGGCCCTTCCGCACCCATATCAACGCCTACGACCTCGACCTCTACCTGCGCATCGCCCCGGAGCTCTACCTCAAGCGCCTCATGGTGGCCGGGGCTGACCGCGTCTTCGAGATCGGCCGGTCCTTCCGCAACGAGGGGGCGGACGCGACGCACAACCCCGAGTTCACCATGCTGGAGGCCTACCAGTCCTACGCGGACTACACCGTGATGAAGGAGGTCGTCCAGGACCTGGCCGTACACGCCGCGAAGGCGGCCCTGGGGACCACAGTCATCCGTGGCACCGTGGGCGGGGTCGTCCATGAGGTGGACCTGGCTGCTCCCTGGCGCACGGTAAGCGTGTGCGACGCCGTGGCCGAGCACCTGGGTGAGCCGGTGGACGCCAGCACGAGCCTGGGCACCCTCCAGGCTTTCGCGGACCGCCTCAACCTGGCCTACGACCCGGCCTGGGGCTGGGGCACGCTGGTCCAGCACCTGTACGAGCACCTGGCCGAGGGCACGACGGCGCAGCCCACCTTCTTCACCGACTTCCCGGCCGAGACCTCGCCGCTCACGCGCCCGCACCGCAGCCTGCCCCTGCTGGCGGAGCGCTGGGACCTCATCATCTTTGGTTCCGAGGTCGGCACTGCCTACTCCGAGCTGGTGGACCCGGTCCTCCAGCGCGAGCGGCTCACGGCCCAGTCCCTAGCCGCCCCGGGCGGCGACCCGGAGGCGATGGAACTGGACGAGGCCTTCCTCCAGGCCCTGGAGCAGGGCATGCCTCCCACCGGCGGCCTGGGGGTGGGCCTGGACCGCCTCGTCATGATGCTCACCGGCGCCTCGATCCGGGAGACCATCACCTTCCCTCTGGTCAGGCCCGGCAAGTGAGCGCACGACGTCGCACCGAGCCCCCGCAGGGGGCCTCGCCCGCTGGGACGGCCACGCCCGCACCCGGCAGCGCCCGTCCGCAACCCCACTCCCGGTTGCGGGCTCTCGCTCCGGCGCTGGCCATCAGCGTGCTCCTGACCTACAACACCTGGCTGGCCTGGCCGATCAACGGCAATCCCCGGATCCTGACGGGGTACCTGTCTGAGCTCGCAGCCTCCGACCAGCCCTACTTCTGGTTCTTCCGCACCGGCGACCTCATCTCTGCGCTGCTCTTCGCCGTCATCGCCTGGATCGGCAGGCGCGCCTGGCGTCCGTGGCTTGGGCCCTGGGCTCCTCGCCTGGCAGCAGCCCTGGCCGTGGTCGCAGCCGCCACGGCACTGGACTGCGTGGTCGCCCTGCCCTGCGCAGAGAGCCATGACGCCGTCTGCAAGGCGACGCCAAGCCTGGTCCGGGACCTGCACGCGGTGACGTCATCGACCGTGGGCCTGGCCTTCGTAGCCAGCTTCATCCTGGTACTGGCCGCCCTCCTGGGCCGCGGCGGCTGGTCGCGCGCCGCGCTGGTGGTGACCGTGGCCGGCACCGTCTCCGGCCTGCTCATGCTCGTCAGCGCCGTCGCCCCTTGGGTTTCCCCGGGTACCCAGGGCGCGGCCCAGGCGATCCAGGTCCTCATCTGCTCGGCGTGGGTGGCGTGGCTGGCCTGGCGGCTGGATGATGGGGCGCATGAGCGATAGCTGGCAGAGCTGGAAGACTGACGAACACGTCATCCGGTGGCGGCCTTCTCAGCCTCCTCACGGTGCCGCCCAGGCCACGGGCGCCGCAGGGACTGGTGAGCCCACCGCCCCCGCGGTGGCAGCGCACCCCGCTCCTTCCCCCGTGCTCCTGCTCAACGGCGCAGGCCTGGTCTCCGGAGGCTGGCGGGAAGTCTGGGAGAGGCTGAGGCAGGGCGAGATCATCACCGTGGACCGCCCCGGCTACCGCGGCACCACCCGACGCCGCCTGCCCACACTGCCGGGCGAGGTGCGGGTGCTGGCCAGGGTCCTCGACCGCCTGGGCACAGGACCGGTCACGGTCGCGGCCCACTCGATGGCAGCCTTCCAGGCCGAGGCCCTGGCGCGGCTGCGTCCGGACCTTGTCCGCGGCGTCGTCCTGGTGGACCCCTCGCTCCTGGTGTCCTCCGCCCGCCGGCCCCGGCTGGCGGGCCCCCTGTGGCAGGGGG
>OAXA01000194.1_pt1 | contig 11212 bp, 10 predicted proteins | sample 1501441 | NCBI WGS metagenome assembly OAXA01 (sample SAMEA2580299, study PRJEB22360) | human gut metagenome | biome: human gut; feature: human-associated habitat; material: faeces | place: Denmark | collected 2008/2010
CAGCTCTCCGGGGGCCGGGGTCGCGCTGGCCGCCGTCGGCCTGTGGCTGGCCGGGCTCGGTGCACGACGTCGCACGGCTCTCCCCACGCTTGGCGAGCCGACTGGGCAAGGAGGTCAGTCATGACCGCGGCGACCTGGCTCCTGCTCGCGCTGGCAGGCGGGCTGGGTGCGGTCACGCGCTTCAAGGTTGACTCACGCGTGGGCGCCGTCGTCGCGGCGCGACGTCAGCGAAGGCGCACGGCTGATGCATCCTCAGCCGCCGTCACAGGCGCGGGCCGCCGCCTGCTCGTCGCGGTTCCCCTGGGCACGGTCGTGGTCAACGTCAGCGCCTGTCTGCTGCTCGGCCTCCTGACCGGCGCCAGCGGCGCACTCGCGCCCACGCTCGTCACGATCCTGGGGACCGGCTTCCTTGGTGGCTACTCCACCTTCTCCACCGCCTGCGTGGAGGCTGCGCGGCTCATGCTCTCCGGCCGGCCGTGGGCCGGGTTCCTTCACGCTGTCACCATGGCGGGCACGAGCCTGCTGGCCGCGGTGGGAGGTCTCGCCCTCGGTGCCGCGCTCGCGGCCTAGGACGCTGGCCTCTCTCGCCTGCTCCCCCAATCGGCAACATAGTGCAACCCAGCCGGGCCCCTCATGCCCGCTCCTAGCCTGGATCCAGCCCCGCGCCGCAGCCTGCGTCTTGACGTAGGTGCCGTTGCGGCGCCATCGACGTCGCCTGACACAGTCAAAGGAGATCGCCCGTGTCACTACAAGACCTCTTGTCCGCCAACCCTGTTGTCCCCGTCGTCGTCGACTCCGCCCAGGAGGGCGTAGGCGTGGGCCGGACCCTGGTGGCTGGCGTCATCTCCCTGCCCGCCTGCACGGACGGCTCGTGGATCATGGCCGCTCTGGCTCTGGGCCTGGACACCGTCAAGTTCTTCCCCGCCGAGGCCAGTGGCGGGATCGCCACGATCAAGGCGCTGTCCGCCGCCTTCCCCGGACTGCGCTTCATGCCTACCGGCGGCGTGAGCGCGGCCAACCTGGCGGACTACCTCTGCGTCCCGGTCGTCGCCGCCTGCGGTGGGTCCTGGATGGTCAAGAAGGACCTGGTCAAGGCCGGCGCGTGGGAGGAGATCACCCGGCTGTCCGCCGAGGCTGTTGCCATCGCGAAGGAGTGTGGCCGATGAGCGCCCCCGTCACTGTCCGCCCCGCCCAGGAGTGCCGTTACGACGTCGTCTCGCTCGGCGAGGTCATGCTGCGTCTGGACCCCGGCGAGGGACGCGTGCGCACCGCACGCCGCTTCGAGGCCTGGGAAGGAGGCGGCGAGTACAACGTCGCGCGCGGGCTGTCACGCTGCTTCGGCCTGCGCGCCGGTGTGGTCACCGCACTGGCTGACAACGAGGTAGGCCACCTCATCGAGAACCTCATCCTGGGCGGCGGCGTGGCCCCGATGATCCACTGGGCCTCCTATGACGGCATCGGCCGCAGCGTGCGCAACGGCCTGAACTTCACCGAGCGCGGCTTCGGCGTGCGCGGCGCCGTCGGCGTCTCGGACCGCGGCCACACCGCGATCTCCCAGCTGCGTCCGCAGGACGTGGACTGGGAGGACCTCTTCGGTCGGCAGGGTGTGCGCTGGCTGCACACCGGAGGCATCTTCGCGGCGCTGTCTGAGCAGACCGCCGAGGTGGCTCAGGCCGCCATGCAGGCCGCGCACGAGCACGGCACGATCGTCTCCTACGACCTGAACTACCGCCCCTCGCTGTGGAAGGGGATCGGCGGAATCGAGCGCGCCCAGGAGGTCAACCGTGCCCTGGCCCGATACGTCGACGTCATGATCGGCAACGAGGAGGACTTCACCGCCTCTCTCAGCTTCGAGGTCGAGGGCGTGGACGCGAACCTGTCCAAGCTGGACACCTCCGCCTTCGAGGCGATGATCGAGCAGGTGACCAGCGAGTTCACGAACTTCAAGGTCGCCGCCACGACGCTGCGTCAGGTGCGTACCGCCACCGTCAACGACTGGGCGGCCATCGCCTGGTCTCGCGAGGGCGGATTCGTCCACTCCACCCAGCGCCCCGGTCTGGAGATCCTGGACCGTGTAGGAGGTGGCGACTCCTTTGCTTCCGGTCTCATCTATGGCCTGATGGAGCTGGGGGACCTGGCTCAGGCCGTCGAGTACGGCGCTGCCCACGGCGCGCTGGCCATGACGACTCCGGGTGACACGACCATGGCGACCAAGGCTGAGGTCGAGCGCCTGGTGGCCGGCGGAGGCGCCCGAGTCCAGCGCTGAGACCTGCGCTCCTCGGGGCGGTGGCACCACTGGCGTGCCACCGCCCCGTCTTTGTGGTGCTGGTGGGAAGGGAAGAAAGGGCGGGTGAAAGGGCACGGTCAGTCGCCTGCAGTCCTCCCTCTCCCTCCCGCTCCCTGCCTCCCATCCACTCCTCCCCCACCCCCGCTCCTCCCTCCCACCCACACCTTCCCCCACTCTCCCCCCACTCCCGTCGGTTTAGGCCGGGAACAGTCGCTTCGGTTGCGGCAAGCACGGAGATCGACGGTCCAAGGCCTAAACCGATCAGGCGCCGGCAGACCTGAGCCATCGCTTTAGGCCGGGAACAGTCGGTTGAGGAGTTCTGGGCCGGCCTGCGCCATCGCTTTAGGCCGGGAACAGTCGCTTCCGTTGCGGCAAGCACGGAGATCGACGGTCCAAGGCCTAAACCGACGGATTGGCGGAGCCAGCCAGGTGGGCACGGCCGGCCGCAGACCTCAAGCGACGGGACGACGGCACCTGGTGGCCTCGGCAGCACCACCCAGGCAGCGTTGCCTGCCACCATGGACCCTTCGGCGCCCAACAACCAACACTGTGACCGAATGCACGAACCATCCTGGAATGCCCTCGCCCAGCAGTCATTGACGAACGCTCACAAAGCTGCTTCAATCGTTGTCGAATAAAAATGACCGGACGGTTAATCCGCCCGCACGGCCAAAGGAGGCCTCATGGCTAGCACCGCCGCAGCAGATCCCCGGCTGGAAGAGCCGACTCGTCCTGGCACCTCCGCCAAGTACCTGGGTGGACGCCCCTTTATCCAGTACGTCATCTCCTTCATCATCTCCTCCCTCTTCCTCTTCGCCTGCTACGCGGCGATGGCCGGCATCCTCCTGCCGAACTCGGTCCAGACCATCGAGTTCCAGCACTACTTCGACGGCACCACCGTCCAGTCCGTCAACGACGTCCAGCAGCTCACCCAGCTGCGCCAGGCTGTGGACGCCGGGACCGCGACTGCCACCGGCGAGGAGCAGCACCTGCTGGACCTCCTGGCTCAGTACGAGGGCGCCCGAGCCAAGTCGATCTCCCTCATGATGTCGATCGGCTCGCTGTTCACCCTCTTCGCCCAGCCCGTCATCGGCGTCATCTCTGACCGGTGGCGCTCGAAGTTCGGCCGCCGCGCTATGTGGATCGTCATGGGCGCCATCGGCGGAGCGGTCTTCATGGTCGGCCTGCGCTACTCCTCGACCATCGCGATGCTCACGCTCTTCTGGACCGTGGGTCAGGTCTCCCTCAACATCATGCAGGCCCCGCTGTCCACCACCGTGGCGGACCGCGTCCCCCAGGACAAAGTGGGCCTGGTCTCCGGCCTGTCCGGCATCGGCATGATGCTGGGCTTCACCGGCGGCAGCATCATCGCCGGCATCCTGTTCAACACTCTTGGCCTGGACACCTACTTCGTCTTCGCCCTGGGCGTGGTCATCGGTGCGCTCCTGTTCGTTACCTTTGCCAAGGACCGCTCCTCCAAGGACCTGGAGGTGGAGAAGTTCGACTGGATCTCCTTCTTCAAGGGCTACACCATCCCGCTGCGCGACCACGACTTCCGCTGGACCTGGATCGCCCGCTTCTTCATGTTCTTCGGCTACACCGCCATCTCGAACTTCGTCCTCTACATCCTCCAGTCCCACCTTCAGCCGGCCCTGTCTGCCTCTGAGGCCAACACGACCTTCGCCACGCTGTCCTCGGCCGCTCTGCCCGGCCAGCTGCTCATGATGCTCGTGGCCGGCCGCTGGTCGGACAAGGTGGGTCGCCGCAAGCCCTTCGTCATCGGCTCCTCGATCGTCATCGCGGCCCTCATGGCCCTGCCGCTGCTCTTCCCGAGCCTGCCGATCTTCTACGTCTTCTACATCGGCATGGCTGCTGCCTACGGCATGTACATGGCCGTGGACACCGCCCTGTTCATTGACGTCCTGCCCGACCCTGAGGCCGCGGGCCGCGACCTTGGCGTGGCCAACGTGGCCACCAACATCGGTCAGATGCTTGCCCCGGTGGTGGCTGGCCAGGTCGTGGCCATCACTGCCGGCTACGACGCCCTGTTCATCATGAGCGTCGTCTCCGTGGTCATCGCCGCCCTCGCCATCATCCCGGTGCGCAAGATCAAGTGACGACGGCGCCGCCAGGCACCGGAGGGAAAGGCTGACACACCATGACAGCAGCACGCTGGACCTACGGCACGACGCCGTGGCTCGGCCAGCACCACCCGCTCGCGGGCGTGCCGGGCCGCACCCGGGTCATCATCGACAACGACTTCGCCGGGGACCCGGACGACCTCTTCCAGCTCGCCCACCACCTGCTGGTGGAGGGGACGCAGGTGTGCGGCGTCGTCGTCTCCCGCCTGCGTGAAGGCGCGAGCTGGAACCGTACCGGCCACTCGATCCAGGCCGGGCGCGAGAAGGTCGAGCACCTGCTTGAGCTCATGGGCGTGGACGGGGTCAATTTCTACGAGGGCGACGACCGCGGCTTCGCCGATCACGACGGGCCGACGGCGGCCTCGCGCTTCATCGTCGAGGAGGCCATGCGTGAGGACGACCGGCCGCTCTACCTCGTGGCCGGCGGATCCTTGGGCGACGTCGCTCGCGCCTACAAGGCCGAGCCGGCAATCGCCGACCGTCTCACGCTCATCTGGATCGGCGGGTCCGAGCACGCGGGCCTGGCCTACGTGCCGGCCGGCGCGAGCACGCTGGAGTACAACATGGCGCTGGACGTACCTGCCGCTATGTACGTCTTCAATGACACCGACGCCCGCGTGTGGCAGATGCCGCGCAACGTCTACCGCTCCAGCCTGGTGCCGATGTCCGTCATCCGCCGCGGCTGCCAGCGGGCCGGCAGGCTGGGCGCCTTCCTGCTGTCCCAGCTCGAGGAGGTCCAACGCATGATTCTGCCCTTCGCAGGTCATGCCGGGGCCACCTACGTGCTCGGCGACCAGCCGCTGGTGCTTCTATCCAGCCTCCAGACCACCTTCGAGCCGGACGCCGCCTCCTCGGCCTATGACGTCATCCCCCGAGTGGCGCTGGCTGAGGACGGCACGTACCGCTACCCCGAGGGCACTCGGCCCATGCGCCGCTACACGCAGGTGGACAACACCATGCTGTTCGCGGACATGTTCGCCTCCTTCGAGGCCTTCAGCCAGTGGCAGGAAGGCTGAGGCGTCCCGGTGTACAACTCCACAATCGTCACGACGAGCTACGGACCCGTCCGCGGCCGGATCGAGGCTGAGGGCGTCGTCTCCTTCAAGGGCATGCGCTACGGCGCGGACACCTCGGCCTACCGCTTCCTTCCGCCCCAGCCTCCGACGCCGTGGAACGACGTCGTCAACGCCTTTGAGTTCGGACCGACCTGCGCGCAGGACCACCCGGACCGCAGCGTGGACCGCGCCGCCAATCCATGGCTGCAGATGATGGGGCTGACGGACAACCTCCCTGAGTCCGAAGACTGCCTGACGATCAACGTCTGAACCCCCGGCACGGCGGCGCAGGCTGCCGCCGGCCGGGGCCCCGCCGCGTCCCGGACCGTTCTCATGTGGGTCCACTCTGGGGGCTACTCGGACAACTCCGGTTCCTCACCCTCCATCAACGGCGCTCGGATCGCTGCCGAGCAGGACCTCGTCGTCGTCTCCTTCAACCACCGCCTCGGCGTGCTGGGCTACACCCAGGTCGTCGACCCGGTCGTCTTCCCGGACTCCCCCTACGCCTCCAGCGGCAACGTCGGCCAGCTCGACATCATCGCCGCCCTGGAGTGGGTCCGGGACAACATCGCCGCCTTCGGAGGAGACCCGCAGCAGGTCACGCTCGCCGGCCAGTCCGGTGGCGCCATGAAGATCTCCGTGCTGCTGGCGATGCCGGCGGCTCAGCCGCTCTTCCGTGCGGCGCTCCTGCAGTCCGGCACGACGACGCGCGTGGCCGAGCCCGACGAGGCACTCGCCGTACGCGACTCGCTGCTCACGCGCCTGGGACTGGATCGCGACGAGCCCGAGTGCCTGGCCACCACTGACCTGGCCGAGCTCATGCGCGCCTACCGGGATACCTCCGCCGGTCCGACCGTTTTCGGGCCGGTTCGCGACGGCGTGACCTTGCCCTTCCAGCCTTTCGACGACCAGGCCGTGGCCCTGTCCGGGGACAAGCCACTCATCATCGGCGACATGGACACCGAGGCTGCCTTGTTCCTCTCCCGTAGCCGCGAGGACCTGCTCGCCGCAGGGGCCGACGGCGTCGCTGCACGCCTGGCGTCCGCCGTGGGACACGAGGTGGCTGGCCGGCTGCTTGCTGGCGTCCGCGCCCGGATGGGCGAGCTGGACGGCTACGAGCTGGCGGTGCAGCTCTCCTCGGACGGGTGGTTCGCAGGCCCCGCCCACGCAGCCTGCCTGCGTCGGACACGTGGAGCCTCGGCGCCGACCTGGCGCTACCGCAACGCGTTGAGGACCCCGGCAGAGGACGGGATCCTCATGTCGCCCCACGAGCTCGACGTCGCCCTGACCTTCGGCAACATCGAGACCGCCACGGGGCTCAATGGGGATACGCCTGCGGCTCACGAGGTCTCGCGCCTCCTGCGCTCGACCTGGGCGGCCTTCGTGCGCACCGGGTGCCCGGACAACAAGATCCTTGGCTCCTCAGTCCCCTCCTGGCCCGCCTACGCCGCCGAGGGACGCCAGGTGCTCGTCATTGACGCCCCCGCCCACGTGGAGGCCAACGTTGATGGTGAGGCGCTCGACGTCGCCGCAGAGCTGGCTCAGGAGCACATCGACTGGTTCACGGCCCTGCTGCGCGACCCGGCTGAGGACTGAGATCGAGGAGGCTCGCGCCCCTCGGTCCACCTGACCCCGCCCCGCCGGCTCCGCCAATCCGTCGCCTTAGGCCCTCAACCCGCCACACCCACCTGGCCGGATCCACCAATCCGCCTGCACCCCGTCGCTTGAGGCCTTTAACAGTCGATCCCCATCCCCGCCACAACCAAACCGACTGTTCCCAACCTAAAGCGACGGAGGTAGGGGGAGTGCGGAGGCGATCAACGTCAGAACCGACGGTCCAGGGCCTCAACCGACGAAGGCAGGGGCCGACGATCTGAGCCACCCACCGTCCCAGGCCTGACCGGCCATCCCCACGTCCCTCCGCCCCCACGATGCGAGGGCGCCCCGCACACGTGGTGCGAGGCGCCCTCGTCGTCTTGGCCAAGCCACCCAGCCCAGCCAGCCGGCCCAGCCAGACCAAGTCTTCGGCGTCAGGACCTCAGCTCATGGGCAGCAGCGACGATGCCGTCGGCGCTGATGCCCCAGTGGTCCATGAGCCAGGCCTCGGAGCCCGTGGGGGCCCACTGGTCCGGTACACCGATCCGCTTGACCGGCACCGGGCACTTCTCGCTGGTCAGCTCGGCGACGGCGCCGCCCAGACCACCGTTGACTGTGCCCTCCTCGACCGTGATGATCCGGCCGGTCTCACGAGCGGCAGCCAGCACAGCCTCCTCGTCCAGAGGCTTGACCACAGGCATGGACAGCAGCCGGGCGTGCACACCCTCGGCCTCCAGGCGGTCAGCCGCCTCCAGCGCCCGGTGCACGGTCACGCCGTTGGCGATGATCGTCAGGTCCTCACCCTCGCGCAGCACCGTGGCCTTGGGGGTGAAGGCGTAGTCCTCACCGTGGATGGCAGGCACCTTCATCCGCGAGATACGGATGTAGGCGGGGCCGTCCAGCTCGGAGTAGGCCCAGCGGATCGCACCCTCGGTCTCGGCCGGGTCAGCCGGGACGATCACGGTCATGCCGGGGAAGGACCGCATGATGGTGACGTCCTCGGCGCTGTGGTGGGTCGAGCCGAGTGCGCCGTAGGCCAGTCCCGGGGACTGGGCGCACAGCAGCATGTGGCGGTGGGAGTAGCCGGCGTCGATCTTGACCTGCTCGGTCGCACGGGCGGAGAGGAAGGACCCGGCGCAGGAGACCACAGGGATCTTCCCGCCGTTCTCCAGGCCCGCTGCCACACCCACCTGGTTCTGCTCGGCAATGCCGACGTTGATGAGGCGGGTGGGGAACTCGTCGCGGAAGCCGCCGAGGTTAGACGAGCCCACCGAGTCGTTGACGACGACGACGAGACGGTCGTCCTGGCGGGCGATGTCCGCCAGCGTCTGGGCGTAAGCCTTGCGGCAGTCGTACAGGTTCTCGCTCACTTGAGGGCCTCCAGCTCTGCTAGCGCCGCCTCGGCCTGCTCGGGGCTGGGCAGCTTGTGGTGCCACGGCACGTTGTCACTCATGAAGGAGATCGGGTGCCCCTTGTGGGAGTGGGCGATGACGAAGGTCGGCTTGCCAGCCTCGACCGGAGCAGCCTCAAAGGCGTCGAGGAGCTGGTCGAAGTCGTGGGCGTCGACGTCGACCACGTGGGCGCCGAAGGCACGCGCCTTCTCATCCAGCGGAGTCAGGTCGTTGGTGTCCTCCGTCGTCGCCCCCTGCTGGAGGTGGTTGCGGTCCGCCACGACCACGAGGTTGTCCAGCTTGAACTGGGCCGCTGCCATGAGCGCCTCCCAGTTCGAGCCTTCCTGCAGCTCGCCGTCGCCGGTCAGGACGAAGACGCGCCGGGGCGAGCCATCGATCTTGGCGGCAATGGCGTCGCCGACGCCGATGGGCAGACCGTGACCGAGCGGACCGGTATTAGCCTCAACGCCACGCACCTTCGTGCGCGCGGGGTGGCCGTTGAGCCGGGAGTCGGGCTGGACGAAGGTGTCCAGCTCGGCCGGGTCCAGCAGGCCAGCAGCGGCGAAGACGGTGTACAGGGCGTTGGCCGCGTGTCCCTTGGACAGGACCACACGATCGTGGTCCGGGTCGTCCAGGTTGTCCTTAGTGACGTTGGCAGTGTGCAGGTACAGGGTGGTCAGCACGTCGATGATGGAGAACTCCCCACCGATGTGTCCCTGACCCGCCCGCATGACGGTAGCCAGGTCCTTCATCCGGATGCGGCGCGCCGCCTCCTTCAAGTGGGCCACCACTTCCTCGCGGCTGGCGCCAGGACGCGTGCGTCCGATGACGGGTAGATCGACCGTGACGGTCATGTCAGCTCCTCAGGTACACAGGCGCTCAGGCCATGCAGGTCAGCAGGGCGTCCTGGACCACACGCTGGGCGGCCAGCGGGTCCTGACGGCGCTGGGCGTCGGCCAGGGCCTCCTCGTCGAGGCGGTCGAGGGCCTTGTGCAGGGCCTTGAGGAAGCGGATGGAGGTGCGGGCGTTGTCGACGACGTCCTCGCGGAAGGGGAACTGGTCGAGCTGCCACACACCCTCCCAGCCGTTCTTCTTCAAGGTGTAGAAGAACTCGAAGACCTCGGTGATGTGGACGGTGCCCACGACCATGTCGTCGTCCCAGCCGCGGTAGTTGTCATTGACGTCCATGCCCCACAGCAGGCCGTGGTCAATGAGCAGCTGGGCGGACTCGGCCGGGGACTCCCCACCGAAGAGGGCGTGGCCGAAGTCGAGCAGGACACCGACGTTGTCCACGCCCATCTCCTGGATGCCCAGGACCGTCTTGGCCGCCGAGGACCAGAACATGTGGGTGCGAGGCTCACGCGGCTTGTACTCGATGACGAACTTGAGGTCGGGGTTGGCCTTGGCCAGATCCCGCATTCCCTCGACCGCCAGGCGGTTGAGCTCCTTGTAGTCGACCTGGAAGGGGTAGTCGAAGCCGTCCTGGCCGGGCCAGATCTTGACGTAGCGGGCGCCGAGCTCGCGCACGGCGTCGGCCGCGCCCTGCATGATGACGCGGGCGGACTCGCGCTTGGCCGGGTCGGGGTTGGTGAAGGCGCCGAGCTGGTGCTCGCGCAGGTAGATGTCCGGGGTGACGCCGATGGCCTTCAGGCCCGTGCGCTCCAGCGCCTCCTTGACGTCCTGGGTGCTCAGGCCGGCGGTCCAGGGGAAGTTGAGGTCGACGTAGGAGATGTCACCGACCTGGGCGGCCAGCTCGATCTGCTCGATGGTGGAGCGCGGCTCGCCGTAGCCGTCGATGGCGTAGCGGTCCACGTAGGTGGCGAAGTTCCACAGGCCTGCGCCGAAGACTGGTTCGTTGCTCATGTTTATTCAACTCCGATCGTTGATTCACTCAGATGGTATGCGCCGGGATGCCGGTCCGCAAGGGCTCAAGGCCTGCGGCTCGGACTGGATCGCGCCCCGGCGAGGCGCGTGGGTCAGAAAAGGCTCGCGGCGCTCACCCGGCCGGGGTCATCCGCGAACGGGACAGGGCCTTACCCCACTGCGAGCGAGCCGCCGCCCGTGCGGCAGGCTTCATCAACGGATCGTAGCGACGCCCGCCGTCGGACTCCAGATCCGGCAGCGGCCAGCCCAGGCGGGTGAAGCCCATGAGCGCCGCCCCCAGCGCCGAGACCTCCGCGTTGGAGGAGACGACGACGCTGCGGCCCAGCAGGTCCGCCTGGCACTGCATGAGCAGGCGCGAGGCCGTAGCCCCGCCGTCGGCATGCAGAACCTCCAGGTCCTCACTGCCCAGGGCCTCCAGGACGTCCGCGATCTGGTGGGTCACCGCCTCCAGCGCCGCCCGCGCCACGTGACCGCGCTCGGTCCCCGCGGTGACGCCCGAGACCAGGCCGACGGCCTGACGGTCCCACCACGGCGCACCAAGCCCCGTGAAGGCCGGCACCAGGGTCACGCCCCCGCTGTCCGGGACCGTGGCGGCCAGCTCGTCAAGCTCGCGCCCCGGGGCCACGCCCAGCAGGCGCGCCGTCCAGTCCATCGCCGTGCCCGAGGCGACGATATTGCCCTCGTGACCGTACATCGGCTCTTCGGTGAGCCAGGCCAGGGTGGTCGAGACCCCGGGGCGCACCGAGCGGTCCACGCCCGAGGGCACCATGACCGACGATCCCGTGCCGTAGGTGGCCTTGCCCTCCTGGGGAGAGCGGCAGGCGGGGCCGCAGAGGCACGCGGGGGGGCAGGCGGACC
>OAXA01000196.1_pt1 | contig 11202 bp, 9 predicted proteins | sample 1501441 | NCBI WGS metagenome assembly OAXA01 (sample SAMEA2580299, study PRJEB22360) | human gut metagenome | biome: human gut; feature: human-associated habitat; material: faeces | place: Denmark | collected 2008/2010
TAATTGCTTTAAAGTGCAGTAAATCCCCCCTCTTTTGACAAAAAGTGTGGTATTATTGTAGATGTTAAAATTGTTAAAAAGGAATGAATTATACATGTTATCAAAATCTAAAACAACAAAGGCTCTTCTTTACTCGACCGCGGCACTTTCACTTTTTGCTGCAAGTCACGTACATGCCGATGAAACTTCAAACTGGGCAGCTCGTTCAGTAGATCAAATCAAAGCAGATATTGCTGTAAGTGATAACCAACAAACTTATACAGTTCAATACGGTGATACTTTGGGAAGTATCGCTGAAGCAATGGGTATCGATGTGAACGTTTTGGCTAACATCAATCAAATCACAAACATTGATTTGATTTACCCTGGAACAGTCTTGACAGCAACTTATAATGCTGATAATCAAGCTGTCTCTGTTAAAGTTGAAACTCCAGCTTCAGAAACATCAACTACACCTGTAGTTGCAGAAGCTAATTTGACAACTAACGAAGTGACTGTAAATGGTCAATCTGTAGTTGCAGCGGACTTGACAGCTCCAGTTGAAACAGTAAGCACAACAGCTACTCAAGCACCTGTTACAGAAGAGTCAACTCAAGCTGTTTCAGAAGTAACAGAAGCTATCGCATCAGCATCAGAAGCACCAGCATACGCAGAAACTGAACAACCAGTTGCTGATGCTATTGATCATGTCACTGCGTCAGCAGAGGCTACACCTGAAGCAGAAACTACTCCAGCTGCTGAAACACCAGCACAACCTGAAGTAAAAGAAGAAGCACCAGCGGCAGAACCAACAGCAACATCAGAAGCGTCTTCAGAAGCACCAGCGACTTCAGAAGCGCCAGCAGAAGCACCAGCGGCAGAACCAGCAGCAACATCAGAAGCGTCTTCAGAGGCACCAGCTGCTTCAGAAGCGCCAGCAGAACAGCCAGCGGTAGAACCAACAGCAACATCAGAAGTGGCATCAGAAGCACCAGTAGCTTCAGAGGCACCAGCAGCACAACCTGCATCAACAAATACACTTCCAACGGATCCACACCTTCAACCACAAGCTGAAGCTTTCCGTCAAGATGTAGCGGCACAATTTGGTCTTACTGATATCGGTGGTTACCGTGAAGGTGATCCACAAGACCATGGTAAAGGACTTGCTGTTGACGTTATGGTACCAGTTGGTTCAGCAGTTGGTGATCAAGTTGCCCAATATGCAGTAGACAATATCTCAAATGCAGGTATTTCGTACATCATCTACAAACAACAATTCTACGCACCAGTAAACAACATCTACGGACCAGCTAACACATGGAACCAAATGCCAGACCGTGGTAGCGTTACTGAAAACCACTATGACCACGTTCACGTGTCATTTAATGAATAAGTCAGAATAATAAAAAGTCACGCCTGGCGTGATTTTTTTGATATAATGGAGAAAAAGACGAAAGAAAGAGGAACTCTATTTGCAAGAGTATTCTGTTGAAATTACCCTAAATCACCCAGATGATGTCTTGTCACTTTTTGGGACCAATGAGCGCCATCTAAAACTTATCGAGGAAAACCTAAATGTTATTATTCATGCTCGAACAGAGCGTGTGCAGATCCTTGGAGATGACGAGGAAAGTATTGAATTGGCTCGTTTGACCATTCAAGCCCTCCTTGTTTTAGTGGAGCGTGGAATGCTAGTCAACACTTCAGATGTTGTTGCGGCCTTAACCATGGCTCAAGATGGTTCGATTGACAAGTTTGTTGCTTTATATGAAGAAGAGATTATCAAGGACAACAGTGGTAAGCCTATCCGAGTGAAGACTTTAGGACAAAAGGTCTATGTTGATAGCATTAAAAGTCATGATGTGGTCTTTGGAATTGGTCCAGCTGGTACAGGGAAGACCTTTTTAGCGGTTACCCTTGCGGTTACAGCCCTTAAACGTGGTCAAGTTAAACGTATTGTTCTGACACGTCCGGCGGTTGAGGCGGGTGAGAGCCTTGGTTTCTTGCCTGGTGATCTCAAGGAAAAGGTGGATCCTTACCTTCGCCCTGTTTATGATGCCTTATATCAAATTCTTGGTAAGGAGCAAACGACCCGCCTCATGGAACGTGAAATTATTGAGATTGCCCCCCTCGCTTATATGCGTGGTCGTACCCTAGAGGATGCCTTTGTTATCCTTGATGAGGCACAAAATACAACCATCATGCAAATGAAGATGTTCTTGACCCGTCTTGGTTTTAATTCTAAGATGATTGTCAATGGGGACATGAGTCAGATTGACTTGCCACGTCGTGTTAAATCAGGCCTTGTCGATGCTATGGAGAAATTGAAGGGAATTAAGGCTATTGATTTTGTTCACTTCTCTGCTAGCGATGTCGTACGTCACCCAGTTGTAGCTGATATCATTAATGCTTATGAAAAAGATGCACCTAAGGTTGACTTTGAGGAAAAACCAGAGGAAGCAAACAAGGTTGAAGAAGAAGCAGCGTCAGGATTGACTGAATACCCAGTTATTGGTGCTGAGGATCTTAAAAAATAAATAGCTGAAAAGAGGTTTGAGAGTCTGTGTTCTCAACCTCTTTTCCTTTGCAGTCATGTCATCAGCTTTTCCCCTATTTCTGGTAAAATAGAATTGAATCACAGGCCAGTAAGGGGGGAGAGCCATGACTAAAGCAAAAAAATGGAAGATTGCTATCATTGTATTGCTTGGACTTGTTGCGACAGTCTTGATAGCCATAGGAGAGGGAAGATTTTGGAAGTATCAAGAGAACTATATTCCAGACGGCACTTATCAGATGCTAAAATACGAGGCTAAATCGGCATATTCCAATGAATTGATAAATTGGACTGAGCGAGGAGAGAATAATGATAGCTTATATGAGGATTTTATAGTTGTTGAGAATATGAAATCTCAATTTTATTATGTTTTTGTGGGGGATGGGGAACCTTTTGTCTCACCATTTGAGCATGATGAAAAGCTCCCACAGACTTTTGACCCACGTACAGGGACTTTGAAACAGGATCTAACAGTCTCTGAATATGAAGCTCTAGTGATTTCTCATATAGATAAGATTTCTAAAAAGGGAGAGGAGTATTCAAGAGTAAAAGAAGTATCTGTCCAAAGGTGTGTAGACGATTATAAAAAAATGTTGAAGCAAAAAAGAACTTATGAAAAGCGCCCTAATGGTCTCGTTCTGACTGTTTATGCTAATGATGGACATATTGAGTCGCGTAGAACTTTTAAACGATTGAGCTCAGAGGAAGCCAAAGGGGTCAAAAGTGGTTATGATAGGGATTATGAGTATGCCTTGAAGTATTATAATTATTCAAGGCATGATGGGGATTATCTCATCTGGCGTTGAACCACTTACCGACCAAGCAGCTCTTTTCTATCGAGAATCATAACCTAATGATTTATTAAAAAACCTTACAGTCTTTATGATAATTGTCAAATACTATTTCACCATTTATTTTGGTACAATAGAACAGTAGACCAATAAAAAAGGAGATTATTATGAACCAGCAAGAGTGGATTGAGTACTTTGAATTAGTCAACGGTCGCAAACCAACTCCCGCAGAGTTAGCTCAAGCTCAAGCAGCAGGCGAGTTTATCCTTGAACGACCTAACCCTAACGTCTTTGGCTCAAATGGACAGGCGACGGAGCAAAGACCGATTAAGCCAGCTGAACCTGTGATAACGATGACACAGCAGCCTCAGTTTGCCCAAGCAACAGCAACCTTCCAACAAGTCGTACCTGCTAAAAAAGGTATGTCTAAGAAAACTAAGATTATTTTGGCATCAGTCTTTGGTTCTTTGGCAGCGATTTTACTTATCGTTGGAGGCTACTCACTATGGCGCTACCAATCAGGTAAGATTGCGGATGGAACATATGAGGTAGTTTCTTTCTCTCGTTATGATGAAGACAAAGATAAAATGGTTGACGGCATAGATGAATACAAGAACGAGGATTTGGAGTTTCAGTCTTTTGTAGTTGTAAAGAATAATCAATCTAGAACCTACAATTTAGTAGAGAGTGACAATAAATCATATGTTAGTTTGATGGACTATGAGATAGATGTTCCTCAGGTATTTGATCCGTGGAATAGAACAGAGAGTCAAGTTTTAGATGCGGATCAAGTCGAAGATGTCACAAAAGACTTCATGAAAAAGATGAGAAAAGACTATTCGTTTTATACCAAAGAGGAAGCTGACAAAGTCGTTAAAAAAACAACAAGAGAATATAAAGATACCTTGAAGGAAAAACGTACCTATGTCAAGCATGGCGATGAATACACTCTGACTACTTATGATAAAAAAGGGAAGCTTCAGTCACGTATTACTTATAAACGTATGAGTAAGGGAGACGCTGAGGAGCGCTGGGATGACTATAAGGATGCCATCAAAGATTATAAGAAAGATTTGAAGACTTATAGTGATCAATATGATGACTTCAAGGATTACTATGATTATGGTTATGGCTACAATTACGGCTATGGTTATGGTAATGACTATGGCTATGGTAATAGCGATGACTATGGTAGTGGTTCTAAATCAGGCTCTGACGATAGTAAAAGTAGTAAAAAATCTAGTGATAAAATCTAATCACCCAATGATGTAAATGAGTAAAGTGGTACGAGAAGGAGAGCCAAAACTCCATTCTGGTATCGCTTTTCTTTATATGGAAATAATCAAATAGCCTTGGAGTCTTTTTTCTGTTAGAATGGAAGTATCAATGAAAAAGGGGACTTTTATGAACGAAAAAGAGTGGTTAGATTATTTCGAAACAATCAATAATCGTAAGCCGACAGAGGAAGAAATCCAACAAGCAAAAGCTAATGGGGAATTTATTTCTCAAGAGGCTAAGGACGAGGGTATTAATCCACAGCAAGCTCAGTTGAGTGACCAAGTGACACAAGCCGTTTCACAAGTTGCTCCTGCTAAGACAGGCTTGTCTAAGAAAGCTAAAATTATTATTGCTTCTGTAGTGGGGGCGATTGTCCTAGTGGCACTTTCATTTGGTGGCTATGCGTTTATGCACTTGCAAGGCGGTAAAATACCTGAAGGAACCTATCTGCTTGAAACTTATCGCTTTTACCATAAAGATAAGAAGAAAATGGTTGATGGTATGGAATCTTTCAAGAAAAGTGGTCTAGAGGCTCATGATTTTGTTAAAGTCAAAGGTAATAATGTTAAATTTTATTTTTATACCTTAGCTGGCGGGAACAATCTGGTTGACTTTACAGACTATGATACTGACGAAGCATACCATCCAGATGCTTGGTCAGGAACGCTTAAACCAACCATGTCACTATCTGAATATACCAAAGTCATTGACCAAGCGGTAGATAATCAATACAAAATAAGTGAATATCGAACTCAGGCTGATAACGATGAAAGTAAAAAGATTTACGTTAAATCCTACAAAGAATCTCTTGAAGAAACCGTTCGATACAAGGTTAAGGGTGATAGATTGATCGTTACAACTTATAATAAGAAAGGCAAACTTATTGAAGAAAGAAGTTTCAAACGCCTATCAGGGGATGACGTGAAGAAATTAGATTATGACTATGAACGTGATGTTAGAGTTGATAAAAAGCGCTTCCAAAACTAGTAATGTTTAAAACCAGCTTAGCTGGTTTTTTTAGTGTCCAAAACGTGCTATAATAAGATGTTATATCATCAGTGTTAGCCCATTTGTTAACACATGAAAGGAAATTAAAATGACAAAAACATTCTACATCACAACACCTATCTATTACCCATCTGGTAAATTACATATTGGTTCTGCCTATACGACCATTGCTTGTGACGTCTTAGCACGTTACAAACGTATGATGAACTATGATGTCTTCTACCTTACTGGGCTTGATGAACACGGCCAAAAGATTCAACAAAAGGCTGAAGAAGCAGGAATCACACCACAAGAGTATGTGGACGGTATGGCTGTTGGTGTTAAGGACCTCTGGCAACTTTTGGATATCTCATACGATAAATTCATCCGTACGACTGATGATTATCATGAAAAAGTTGTTGCTCAAGTTTTTGAGCGTCTCTTGGAACAAGGAGATATCTATCTTGGTGAATACTCAGGTTGGTACTCAGTTTCTGATGAAGAATTTTTCACTGAAAGTCAGTTGGCAGAAGTTTACCGTGATGAGCAAGGTAATGTCATTGGTGGGGTAGCTCCATCAGGACATGAAGTAGAGTTGGTTTCTGAAGAATCATATTTCTTTAAACTCAGCAACTACGCAGACCGTTTGACTGCCTTCTTTAAAGAACACCCAGAATTTATCCAACCTGATGGTCGTATGAATGAAATGCTGAAAAACTTCATCGAGCCAGGTTTGGAAGATTTGGCTGTATCACGTACAACCTTTACTTGGGGAGTAAAAGTACCATCAGATCCAAAACACGTGGTTTATGTGTGGATTGATGCTCTTATCAACTATATCACTGCCCTTGGTTATGGTCAGGATGAGCATGGTAACTTTGATTTATTCTGGCAAAATGATGAAAACCACGAAATCATCCACATGATTGGTAAGGATATCCTTCGTTTCCACTCAATCTACTGGCCAATCATCCTTATGGCTCTTGATTTGCCATTACCTACACGTCTTGTTGCCCACGGTTGGTTCGTCATGAAAGACGGTAAGATGTCTAAGTCTAAAGGAAACGTAATCTATCCAGAAATGTTGGTAGAGCGTTTTGGTCTTGATCCACTCCGTTACTACCTCATGCGTAGTCTTCCAGTCGGTTCAGATGGTACCTTCACACCAGAGGACTATGTGGCTCGTATCAACTACGAATTGGCTAACGACCTTGGAAACCTCCTCAACCGTACAGTTGCCATGATTAACAAGTATTTCGGTGGTCAAGTGCCTGCCTATGTTGAGAACGTTACAGACTTTGATGCTGATTTGGCTAAGGTTGTGGCTGAGAATATCGAAGAATTCCACAAACAAATGAATGCTGTAGATTTCCCACGTGCCTTGGACGCTGTTTGGAATATCATTTCACGTACCAATAAGTATATCGATGAAACAGCTCCTTGGGTCCTTGCCAAAGAAGATGGTGACAAGGAACAATTGGCAGCGGTTATGGCTCACTTGGCGGCTAGCCTTCGTGTGGTAGCCCACCTCATCCAACCATTCATGATGACAACTTCAAATGCCATTATGGAACAACTTGGATTGCCAGTAGTATTTGACCTTGAAAATCTTGAACTTTCTGGCTTCCCAGAAAATGTGACAGTCGTTTCAAAAGGAACTCCAATCTTCCCACGTCTGGACATGGACGAAGAGATTGTCTACATCCAATCTCAAATGAACGCAGGCAAACCTCAAGAGAAGGAATGGAACCCAGAAGAGGTCGAACTTAAGTCTGAAAAAGACCAAATCAAATTTGACGACTTTGACAAGGTTGAAATCCGTGTCGCTGAAGTTAAAGAAGTGGAAAAAGTCGAAGGTTCAGATAAATTGCTTCGCTTCCGTCTTGACGCTGGCGACGGAGAAGACCGCCAAATCCTCTCAGGTATTGCTAAATTCTATCCAAATGAACAAGAATTGGTCGGCAAAAAACTCCAAATCGTGGCTAACCTTAAACCACGTAAGATGATGAAGAAATATGTCAGCCAAGGTATGATTCTTTCCGCAGAACATGATGGCAAACTCACTGTCTTGACAGTAGATCCATCTGTTCCAAATGGAAGTGTGATTGGGTAAAATATCATATAAAAACAGTTTTCCAATTCGTAGAATTGCTAAACTGTTTTTTTACTAATCTTCGGTTGTGAGTAAAGCGCTTGAAAGACATCTAAGTCTAGCACTTAGGAGTTCTGATTCCTTAAAACTGAAAATTATTTACTGGAGAATGTCACCTAAGCTCCGTCACTACTTAAGGAAAGCCACAAGAGGAGCTAGTGTATAAGAAAAACGAGTTCAGTCGAACTCGTTTTTCTTATACACTATATTTCAATAAATGCTTAATGCGTTCCACGCTTTCATCGGGTCCATAGGCGTCTGGGTATCGGTCCAGTCTACTAATAGCATCAAGATCTGCTTGGTCAAGGTGAAAGTCGAAGCTATTAAAGTTTTCCTTCATCCGTTCGATATGGGTACTTTTAGGAATGGTCAAAATCCCTTGTTGGGTTTGCCATCTGAGAATGACCTGGGCAACTGTCTTGCCATGTTTTTCAGCAATAGCAGTTAGAGTTGGGTCCTGAAAAATACCATCCTCTCCTCTATGAAAAGGAGCCCAGGCTTGCGTTAGGGTACCAAATTCCTTATCGGCTTTCTGGATCAGTTTGTGTTGTTTATAGGGATGCAACTCGATTTGATTGACTGCTGGAATGACCGGTGTTTGCAAGGCAAAATCCGCCAAACGCCCTGTTGAGAAGTTAGAAACACCAATGGCTCTAATAAGTTCTTCATGCTTAAGCTCAATCATAGCACGCCAGGCACCATGTAAGTCGCCAAAAGGTTGATGAATCAAATATAAATCAAGATAGTCAGTATCTAGTTTGCGAAGTGTTTCTTTTAGGGCTAATTTGGTATCTTCGTAGCCAAGCTGGCTAATCCAGGCCTTACTAGTCAGGAAAATATCCTCGCGAGGGATACCAGATGCCTTAATGGCACGTCCCACGGCTTCCTCATTTCGATAAAGGCTAGCAGTATCAATCAATCGATAGCCTACAGAAAGAGCGTCTTCAACGGCTTTTTGACATTCTTTTTGATCGAAAATTTGCCAGACACCAAAACCAAGTACGGGTATTTTGATGCCATTATTAAGTGTTTGAAATTCCATTTTCTTCTCCTTAGTGGTGGGGTAGTAAGCTATCCTGAATTTCCTCGATAAATGCTTGAATAATTGCGGATTGTTTCTGTTTATTATTGGTCACAAAACCCAAGGTGTGCTTTGGACTGTTCTTTAGTGGAAGTAAAACAATTTGGTCCTTAATGAAACTATTAACAATACCGAGACCAGAAGCGTAACTATCTGAGGCACAGAGCAGATTCATAACACTGCCTCGGTCATTACTGTAAATTACTTGTTGGTCAGGCAGAACCTCGAGAGGATCTTCGTCAAAATGGATTCCAGAGCTTTCTTGACGAAAGCGGACCTGTGGGTATCCCTCTAAATCTTTGAGATTGAGGGATTTTTTGTGAGCTAGGGGATGTTGGCGACCTAAGAAAATCTTAGTTTCAAACTCTCCAAGTGGGGTGAAAGTCAGATCCATGTGTTGGAAACTGCGTTCAAGGATATGGTCATTGTCTTCATCTAGATAAATAATCCCCAGGTCACTTTCGAAGCTCTCAACGCTTTTGAGAATCTTCCTAGTCGTTGTTTCAATCAGTTGAAATTCTTGATAATCACTACGAAAACGTTGGGCAATGTGAGCCATTGGAAGTGATAAGAAATCGTAGTGGTGACTGGCAACAGTGAATGATTTCTTGAATGATTTACGGTAACGTCCTTCTAGGAGATCTAACTCTCCAAGAATACGTTTGGCGTATTTGAGAAAATCATGACCGTCATCAGTTAGTTTAGCTCCTGTATTGGAACGTTCAAAGAGTTGGACACCAAGTTCTTCCTCTAAGTCACGGATGGATGCTGAGAGATTAGGCTGAGTCAAAAAGAGTTTTTTAGCAGCCTTACTAAAAGACCCTGTTTCAGCGATAGTCTGAACATAGCGACATTGTTGAAAATTCATAAGCATCCCCTTTGAAAAATATGATTGTAGGTCATATTATAACAAAATGAGAAGTCTAAAATCAGCAAAATTCTGATAGGAATAGATGAAGACCTGATATGAAATTTCTATGATTAAATCGTTTTAGGAGTAATTATGGAAATTGAGATAAGTCGTAAGAAAGCAGTTCTGATAAATGAAAAACTGCATCCACAGGTTAGACACTGAAAATCTAACTTATGGGATGCAGTTTGAAATATTAATCATTAAGATATCTAATGGCTTTCAATTTTTTAGGACGAATAAGGAAGAGTCCTAGGGCAATTAAAGGTAGCCAGAAAATGAAATTCCAGATACTTGTAGCTGGTGCAGCCTGTGTTGATTGCGAGATAAGGACACTGCCAAAATCAATCAAAAAGTGCAGAATAATAGTCCACCAGAGGCTACCGGTACGTAGGTAAATAGCAGCAAAGAATATGCCATAAGCTGTTGCATAATAAACTTGGAACAGGGTAGCGTTCAAGGGCTGGTGAGTAAGATTTCCGAGATGGGCCAATCCAAAAAATATGGCAGACAAGAAAACGACTCCTAAAACCTGTTTTGAAGATCTAATACCATCTTGAAAGGCGAGCTTAAGGAAAAGTCCACGAAAAAAATATTCCTCAAAAAAACCGGCTCCTAAGGCAATAATCAAGGCAGTTCCTATCATGTGAGGTGCTTTACTGATACCCAAAGCAACCGCAGAAAGAAAGAAAAAATCTGCCAAAAGAACCAACCAACAAACACTTAGGGTTTCAGACCAACTTATCTTTTTTGTCGATTTGATCTTTAATCCGAGGCGTCTCTGTACGATGAAATAGTACACACACATAAGGCCAAGCGTTTTAATGAGATAAGCTATATTCTCAGGCAGAGGCCTAAGAATCAAACGAAGTACAAGGTTCGCTAAAATAATACTAATCCCAAGAAGGATCAGCAATCTCATTTCTTTTTTTGTCATTGAAAAGTCCCCCAACTTTCTTAACATTTTTTTCAAGCATACGACGAAAAACGCTTAAAGTCAAGGTCTTGAAGGTATTTTTTATGTGTTTTTAGTTATGAAGAGGCCAGTTATTGATGACCTGCTTCTAATAGGAAGCCTATTCTATCGTTGAAACAGTTTATTATGAGAAAAAAATGAACGGCTGTAAGAAAGTAATAAGTGAAAACTCTGTAAAATCCTTACGAATTATAATTAATTGTAAAGAAATGATTAAATTATAACAAAAGTGTGTCAAATTTTAAAAATCACGGTAGTATATTAAACGGTGAAGAAAATAGGTTAATAAAATGTTAACCAAGAAGGAGAAAGTGTAAATGAAAGTCAATCCATTTAAAACAACATTGTATTCAAGCGTATTGCTTGCAGGACTCGCGGCTACAAGCGTAGCAGCTGCGGATGAAGCTAAAGATGTAACAGCAACTACTGATACTGATGCAACCGTATCAAATACGGCTGGGGAAAATAGGGCGAACATTGTTATTTTCAGAAAC
>OAXA01000201.1_pt1 | contig 11121 bp, 9 predicted proteins | sample 1501441 | NCBI WGS metagenome assembly OAXA01 (sample SAMEA2580299, study PRJEB22360) | human gut metagenome | biome: human gut; feature: human-associated habitat; material: faeces | place: Denmark | collected 2008/2010
ATATAATGAAAGTGTAGAAAAGATTATTCCCTTAGAAGTATAGAGAACCCGATGTTGCCTTGTGACATAGGTCCTATCTTTACTTTTTACGATAGACTAGAAATGAGGAAATAATTATGAAAAACAAATTTTCTCAAGCAATCGTGCTTTCCATGGTTACCCTTTCCTCAGTGGCTTTGCTGACGGCCTGTTCCAGCCATAAGGAATCGAGTTCAGCAGATAAGATGCCAAAGAGCAGCCAGGTGACCTCATCAAGTAAGGCTAAAACATCCAGTAAAGATAGCGGTAAGGTTAGCAAGTCTAGTGCTAAGGTCAAGGAATCTTCGGGTTCAAAGACAGAATCTTCAAGTGTACCGAGTAGCAAAAAGGCTTCTGCCCCAAGTTCAAGTAGTAGTCAGGCTCAGTCATCATCTTCAAATAGTTCATCAGTTCCCTCAAGCAGTCAGTCACAGGCTCCTAAGTCTTCAGCGAGTCAATCTCAAGCTCCGAAGAGCTCAAGTGATAGTCAAGCTCAAGCTAAAACGGATACGCAAGTAACCACCGTGGATATGGATGTGAGTGCAGTTGCGCGTGGTCAGTTTGACAGTATTGCTGGGACTTGGAAGTCTAGTGATGGCAGTCGTCTGGTCTTTAACAATACTAGCTTAGTAGGAGATATTACGCCCCAAGGTCAAGCAACTAGTCATAATTATGTGCACCCTAAAGATGGTTATCAGGAGGGTTCAGGCAAGTATGAAGCAATTCTTTCAAGAGATAGAGGTGATACTGTTGGCAATGTTGGGGATATTAGCTTTGTCTCTAAAAAGGCAGCTATTTCAGGGCCAACTTATGAGCAAGATACAATTCAGGTAAGGACTAATGGTAGCACAAAGGTCTACTTTAAAGAGTCAAATGATGTTGCGTTACCGAAAGACGTAACTGTTACTGATAACCAAATCCCTATTGATAGTGGTTTAGCAGAGTCTGGTAGCTATAAGCTAACGCAACGCTCAGCAGTCAAAAACATTCCTAGTAATAGCGCCCCGGTTGAATTTTACTTAGAAGCAGGTGATCAGATTAACTTTGATATGAAGGTTACTCAAGATGGTCATAGTTGGATTTCTTACATCAGTTATAGTGGTGTTCGTCGTTATGTTCAAGTGGATTAAATGAGACATCTAGAAAGGTCAGATTTTCTTCTGATCTTTCTATTATTTTGTGGAAAAAGTCTTGTCTATTCTCTGATAAATCGATACAATAGAAAGGTCGGTTTTACCGAAAAATTTTAAATAATGAGGACAAAAATGTGTCAGTAAATTGGCAAGATATTGCGTTTTCTTTCCTCGGTGGTTTGGGACTTTTCCTTTTTAGTATTAAGTACATGGGGGATGGTCTTCAGCAGGCAGCCGGTGATAAGTTGCGCTTTTACATCGATAAGTATACCAGCAATCCGTTTTTAGGGGTTTTGATTGGTATTGTCATGACGGCCTTGATTCAGTCGAGTTCAGGGGTTACTGTTATTGTCGTCGGTCTGGTTTCGGCAGGGCTTTTGAGTCTTCGTCAGGCTATTGGTATTGTCATGGGGGCAAACATCGGAACAACCGTAACTTCCTTCATGATTGGTTTCAAGCTAGGAGATTATGCCCTTCCAGTGATTTTCCTGGGGGCTGCGCTTCTCTTCTTCACAAGCAATAAGAAGCTTAATAACCTAGGTCGTATCTTGTTTGGTGTTGGGGGGATTTTCTTTGCCCTTAACCTTATGGGAGATGCGGTAGAACCTTTGAAGTCAGTTACAGCCTTTAAGGACTACTTGGCAACCTTGGGTGATCGCCCAGTCATGGGGGTTATCATTGGTGCTGGTTTGACTATGTTGATTCAGTCATCAGCAGCGACCATCGGTATTCTTCAGAGTCTCTACTCAGGTGGTTTGCTTGACCTGCAAGGTGCCCTTCCAATCCTCTTTGGGGATAATATCGGGACAACAATCACAGCGGTTCTAGCTGCTCTTGGTTCAAACATTGCAGCTAAACGTGTGGCAGGGGCTCACGTCCTGTTCAATGTTATTGGGACGGTCTTGTGTTTGATTCTCTTGGTACCATTCACAGCCTTGATTCAATGGTTTAAATCTGTGCTTGGATTGACACCTGAGATGACCATCGCCTTTGCTCACGGTACTTTTAACATTGCAAATACTATCGTTCAATTCCCATTCATCGGAGTTCTAGCTTACCTTGTAACTAAGATTATTCCTGGTGAAGATGAGATTAACAAGTACGAAGCACTCTACTTGGACCGTTTGCTTATCACACAGGCACCAGCTATTGCCCTTGGTAATGCTAAGAAAGAATTGGTACACTTGGCGTCATACGCCATCCAGTCTTTGGAAGCTTCCTATGCTTTCTTTGCTAAGGGAGATGAGAAATACTTCGATAAGGTTGAGAAGTATGAAACAGCAGTTAATAGTATTGACGAAGAGTTGACAACTTACTTGATTGACATCTCTAACGAATCCCTAAGCGTTTCTGAAAATGAAGTGTTGGCAAGTGTGCTTGACTCTGTTCGTGACTTGGAGCGTATTGGTGACCTTGCAGTTGCAAGTGCAAACCTTTCACAACATATTCATAATAAGGGAATTGAATTCTCTGATACTGCCAAGGCTGAGCTTGCGGATGTTTACAACCGTACTCACCGTATCGCCCTTGATAGTATTCGTGTGGTTGTAGATGATGACAAGGTACTTGCAGGTCAAGTTATCCTTCGTCATGAAGAATTGGAAAAACTTGAAAAACAATTGCGTAAAACACATACCAAACGTCTTAACAATGGTGAATGTACTGCGCAAGCAGGTATCAACTATGTTGATTACCTCTCACATTACACACGTATCGCAGACCATGCGATTAATCTTGTTGAAAAGGTTACAGAAGGTGTGATTTAATAGAGAAAGTCGAGAAAATTTCTCGGCTTTTTTGATATAATGAAAGCGTATTAAGAATATAGAAAAATGATGAGAGGTGGTCCTATGACCTATTATATTTCAGCCAAACGTTTTTACTTTGAGAATAAAATCAAGGAAGGGGGCTACCTAGCGGTTGTAGATGGTCGTTTCGGCGACTGGTCGGAAAAGATACCAGAAGGTGCAGAGGTATTGGATTACAGTAATTATCAGATTGCTCCGGGTCTTGTAGACACTCATATTCATGGATTTGCGGGTTATGATGTCATGGATAATTCTGAGGAAAGTCTTCTAGGTATGAGTCAAGCCTTGCTTTCAGCAGGTGTGACCTCCTTCTTACCGACAGCCCTAACAGCCCCATTTGAAGAGTTGAAGGTTATTTGCCAAACAACAGCTAGTACGGTTGGTAAGGAAACTGGTGCCAAAATTCAAGGGCTCTTCTTTGAAGGACCTTATTTCACTGAGACCTATAAGGGGGCTCAAAATCCTAAATACATGGGCAATCCAAGTGTGGAACAATTGAAGTCATGGCAGGAGGCGGCTCAAGGGAAATTGATTAAATTGGCTCTTGCCCCTGAACGTGAGGGAGTGGCTGAATTTATCCAAGAAGCAACCAAGCAAGGCGTAACTATTGCTCTAGGTCATTCCAATGCCACATATGAAGAAGCCATGGCAGCAGTGGAAGCCGGGGCATCCGTTTGGGTTCACGTCTACAACGGAATGCGTGGTTTTACACATCGTGAGCCTGGTATGGTTGGGGCAGCCTTCGATAGTCCAGAAACGATTGGTGAGTTGATCGCTGATGGTCATCATGTGGTCCCTGCAGCTTGTAAGGTTCTTATCAAGCAAAAGACACCTCGAGGAGTTGCCCTTATTACAGACTGTATGTCAGCGGGAGGACGTCCGGATGGCGACTATATGCTGGGTGAACTTCCTGTCATCGTCGAAAATGGTACTGCCCGCCTCAAAGAAGGTGGTAACCTAGCTGGATCTATCCTACAACTTAAAGACGGTGTCAAACACGTGGTTGACTGGGGGCTTGTGACGGTTGCTCAAGCTCTACAAATGGCAACTAGTGTTCCAGCTAAATCGGTTGGACTTGAAAATACTTGCGGAAGCCTAAAAGCAGGTCTACCAGCTGATTTTATCGTCTTAGATGACTCCTTGGACTTACAAGCAACCTATATTGATGGACGAAAAGGTTGGGAAAAATAAGAGTATGAGTAGCACTTTCTTATGAAGGTGCTGTTTTTAATTGATTTTTACAAAGGTGTCAGAGTAGTGTAAAATAGAAATACTTTTTATTTTACAGGAGGTAATATGTCAAAACGTATTTGGAGCATTGCCCTGGCCTATGTCGGTGTAATGATTGGTGCAGGGGTGTCTTCAGGACAGGACCTCTTACAGTATTTTGTTAGTTTTGGAGCCTGGGGACTGATAGGTGTCATGGTTCTAGGAATTTTGCATGTTGGCTATTGCTAAGGAAGTGAACCCTATCTTTGCGACGCTCTACGCCTTAGTCATCTTTGGTTTGATTTTTAATACCGTCTTTAGTCTCTACTATGCCCTTGGGAAACGCTTCTCAGCAGGTAGTGATAAACGCTTCAAGTTCTTTGTGGCTGCATTTGCCCTGGCTGGTTTCGCTATTTCCTTCATGGGCTTCCGTCAACTGGTAGCGGTTATGTATCCTATTATCGGTTATCTGGGAATGCTGATGTTGGTCGTGCTAGTTGTGGCTAGCTACCGCGAAAAAGCCAAAATTTGTAAGGAAAAGGAAATTCGAAATCATCTCTTGTCTATCGTTGAGAAGTCTTATGATTCCAACCAAGACTTGACCCATCAAGACAAGAAAAAGGCCGAAGAACTTCGAGAAGCCTCAATTATTGATAATGATATTCTCCATGAGGATGCTCATGCCCATGTTCGTCAGGAAATGGGGATCAGTGAGAAGGATTAGGATTTTATTTTACAAGTTTCTCTATTTCTGCTATAATACTGACAAGAAAGAAGGGCTTATGGCGTTTTTCTAGCGAGCTTGGGACAGTGAGAGCCAAGTAGAGCAAAGTAGGCAAGTGGCGCTTTCTCTCAGCAAAGAGCTGAAGACAAACAGATAAAATGAAGTAATAAATTAGGGTGGAACCGCGTTTCTGACGCCCCTAGGTCGTTTGACTTAGGAGCAGAGACACGGTTCTTTTTGTATTCTAAGTCACGGATTTAATATTAAATTAAGGAGTATCAATGCCTAAGAAATTAACCTTTCACTGCGTCAGTGGCAGATACCTCCTTATAGTCGGACTGCCCCACGCTCAGCACTAGGGTGCCTGAGCTAGACGCAGTACTAACTCGTCTTGCCTCGTATAATCGACGGGGCAGACTCGTGTCGCAAGAAATTATAGAAAAAGGAGTAAATAATGTCTAAAAAATTGACTTTCCAGGAAATCATCCTTACTTTGCAACAATACTGGAATGACCAGGGTTGTATGCTCATGCAGGCTTATGATAATGAAAAAGGTGCGGGAACAATGAGTCCATATACCTTCCTTCGTGCCATTGGTCCTGAGCCATGGAATGCGGCTTATGTAGAGCCATCACGCCGTCCAGCAGATGGACGTTACGGGGAAAACCCAAACCGTCTTTACCAACACCACCAATTCCAAGTGGTGATGAAACCATCACCATCAAACATCCAAGAACTTTACCTTGAGTCGTTGGAAAAATTGGGTATTAATCCTTTGGAACACGATATTCGTTTCGTTGAAGATAACTGGGAAAACCCATCAACTGGTTCAGCTGGTCTTGGTTGGGAAGTTTGGCTTGACGGTATGGAAATCACTCAGTTCACCTACTTCCAACAAGTTGGTGGATTGGCAACTGGTCCGGTAACTTCTGAGGTCACTTACGGATTGGAACGTTTGGCTTCTTACATCCAAGAAGTAGATTCTGTTTACGATATTGAGTGGGCTCCAGGCGTTAAATACGGAGAAATCTTCCTTCAACCAGAATATGAGCACTCAAAATACAGCTTTGAAGTTTCAGATCAAGATATGCTTCTTGAAAACTTCGAAAAATTTGAAAAAGAAGCAGGGCGTGCTTTGGAATTGGGTCTTGTTCACCCAGCCTATGACTACGTTTTGAAATGTTCACATACCTTTAACTTGCTAGATGCACGTGGTGCTGTCTCTGTTACAGAACGTGCAGGCTACATTGCCCGCATCCGTAACTTGGCCCGTGTCGTAGCCAAAACCTTTGTCGCAGAACGTAAGAAACTTGGCTACCCACTTCTCGACGAAGCTACACGCGCCAAACTCCTAGCAGAAGAGGAAGAATAAAAAGAGTATTAGATGGGATTGGCTAATAGAGTAATCCTACAGAACCAGTTGCCGCAGTGATAAAGGTATCGTTAGAGAAACTAACGATACCAGGCAAAATTGGAGACCTTAGGCTCCAATTTTAGCAATGAAACGACGAAGTCGGTTGCTTGCGTGCCAATCACATAAGGCAAACTGGAAAAAAGATATTTTTCGGAGAAAAAACATGACAAAAAACTTATTAGTAGAACTTGGACTTGAAGAGTTGCCAGCCTACGTTGTCACACCAAGTGAAAAACAACTGGGTGAGAAAATGGCAGCCTTCTTGGATAACAACCGTCTTTCATACGAAAGCATTCAAACCTTCTCAACACCACGTCGTTTGGCCGTCCGTGTGATTGGTTTGGCGGATCAACAATCTGATTTGACCGAAGATTTTAAAGGACCTTCTAAGAAAATTGCCTTGGATGCAGATGGAAACTTCTCAAAAGCAGCGCAAGGATTCGTCCGTGGAAAAGGTTTGACGGTTGATGATATCGAATTCCGTGAAGTCAAAGGTGAAGAGTACGTTTATGTTACGAAGCACGAAGCTGGAAAACCTGCTAAAGAAGTCTTGGATGGCATTCCAGAAGTGCTTGCTTCAATGACCTTCCCTGTTAGCATGCACTGGGCTAACAACACCTTTGAATACATTCGCCCAGTTCACACATTGACAGTTCTTTTGGGTGATGAAGCGCTTGATCTTGATTTCTTGGATATCAAGTCAGGTCGTGTGAGTCGTGGACACCGTTTCCTTGGACACGAAGTGGAAATCACCAATGCGGATTCTTATGAAGAAGACCTTCGCACGGTTTACGTGATTGCGGATAGCAAAGAACGTGAAAACATGATTCGTGAGCAAATCAAAGCTATCGAAGCAGAACAAGGTGTTCAGGTTCAAATCGAAGAAGGACTTTTGAATGAAGTCTTGAACTTGGTCGAATACCCAACTGCCTTTATGGGAAGTTTTGACACTAAATATTTGGACGTTCCAGAAGAAGTCTTGGTGACCTCAATGGAAACGCATCAACGTTACTTTGTTGTACGTGACCTTGACGGTAAGCTGAAACCAAACTTCATCTCAGTACGTAATGGGAACGCTGAGCACTTGGAAAATGTCATCCGAGGAAATGAAAAAGTCTTGGTGGCACGTCTTGAAGATGGTGAATTCTTCTGGCGTGAAGACCAAAAACTTAAGATTGAAGACCTGGTTGCTAAATTGGCTAACGTGACCTTCCATGAAAAAATTGGTTCTCTTTCAGAACACATGGCGCGTGCTGGTGTTATTGCAGCGTCATTGGCTGAGCAAGCTGGTTTGACTGCAGAAGAAACAGCAGCCGTAGCTCGTGCAGCTGAAATCTATAAATTTGACCTCTTGACTGGTATGGTCGGAGAGTTTGATGAATTGCAAGGGATTATGGGTGAAAAATATGCCCTTCTCGCTGGTGAAGATGCTGCGGTTGCGACAGCTATCCGTGAGCACTACCTTCCTGATTCAGCAGATGGAGCCCTTCCAGAGACTAAGGTTGGTGCTATCCTTGCGCTAGCAGATAAATTGGATACCCTCCTTTCCTTCTTCTCAGTTGGCTTGATTCCATCAGGTTCCAATGACCCTTATGCGCTTCGTCGTGCAACACAAGGGATTGTTCGTATCTTGGATGCCTTTGGCTGGCATATCCCAATGGATGAGTTGATTGACAGACTTTACGCCCTTTCATTTGATAGTCTTTCATATGACAATCAAGCAGAAGTCATCAACTTCATCAAGGCGCGCGTGGACAAGATGATGGGACGCACACCAAAAGATATCAAAGACGCTGTTCTTGCTGGTTCAAACTTTGTCGTGGCTGATATGCTTGAAGTAGCTGACGCCCTTTCAGAAGCTGCTAAGACTGATGGTTACAAGGCAGCTGTTGAGTCACTTTCACGTGCCTTCAACTTGGCAGAAAAAGCAGATGCTTCAGTGACAGTCGATGCTAGTCTCTTTGAAAATGATCAAGAAAAAGCCCTTGCTAAAGCGATTGAAGAGCTTGAATTGACAGGTTCAGCTAGCGACAAATTGGCTCAACTCTTTGCTCTTAGCCCAGTCATTGATGCTTTCTTTGACAATACCATGGTTATGGCAGAGGATGAGGCTGTTAAAAACAACCGTTTGGCCCTTCTTGCAGGTCTTGTAGCCAAAGCTAACGCTGTTGCAGCCTTCAACCAATTGAACACAAAATAAGTACCTGGTAACAGGTAGAAAGTAGGTTTTATTATGACACCTGAAAAAATCGCTCGTATCAATGAGCTTGCTAAAAAGAAAAAAACCGAAGGTTTGACTCCAGAAGAAGAAGTGGAGCAAGCAAAACTTCGTGAAGAATACATTGAAGGTTACCGTCGCTCTGTTCGTCACCATATCGAAGGAATTAAAGTGGTGGACGAAGAAGGTAACGATGTGACACCTGAAAAACTACGTCAAGTACAACGTGAAAAAGGTTTGCATGGCCGTAGCCTTGATGATCCTGAATCATAATAACCATTAACAAGGGTTTGGAGCTTTCCAAGCCCTTGTTTTGAAGTGTAAAATTCTGAATATTCTGTATAAATTTTTGACCAATTATGCAAAAAATGGTAAAATATAAGTTATGTTAAAAATGGTAGGACTCAATGAGTCTTGCTTAATAGAATTGGAGTGAAAAAAATGTCGCAAAAGCAACATCATAAAGACGACGACAATCAGACTGAAAATGGGATGGTGCGTGGTCTTCAAAACCGTCACGTCCAGCTGATTGCCATCGCTGGTACGATCGGTACAGGTCTCTTCCTCGGGGCAGGGCGTTCTCTCTCCCTAACAGGACCTTCAATCATCCTAGTATATATACTAACTGGTATCTTCATGTATCTTATGATGCGAGCTATCGGTGAGATGCTCTATATGGATCCTGACCAACACACCTTTATCAACTTTATTACCAAATACCTTGGTAAAGGTTGGGGATTTTTCTCGGGTTGGTCTTACTGGGTATCACTGATTTTCCTTGGAATGGCAGAAATTACGGCCGTCTCGACCTATGTGCAATATTGGTTCCCAAGTTGGCCTGCCTGGCAGATACAGATCATCTTCCTGATTATCTTGAGTTCGGTTAATCTGATTGCAGTTAAGATTTTCGGGGAAGTTGAGTTTTGGTTTGGGATGATCAAGATTATCACCATTCTTGCTCTTATCGCAACAGGTATCTTCATGGTAGCGACCAACTTTGAAACGCCTGCTGGACATGCTAGTCTTTCCAATATTACACAAGGCTTCCAGATGTTCCCTAAAGGTTGGGTAAGCTTTGTCATGACCTTCCAAATGGTCTTCTTTGCTTACCAAGCCATCGAATTTGTAGGGATTACAACTTCCGAGACAGCAAATCCACGTAAGGTCTTACCAAAGGCCATCAAGGAGATTCCGATTCGTATTGTAATCTTCTATGTGGGTGCCCTCATTGCCCTCATGGCTATCTTCCCATGGCAAAAACTTCCAGTTAATGAATCACCGTTCGTAACGGTCTTCCAAATGGCTGGTATCAAGTGGGCAGCAGCTTTCATTAACTTTGTTGTCCTGACAGCAGCGGCTTCATCATTGAACTCAACACTTTACTCTACAGGTCGTCACCTTTTCCAAATTGCTAAGGAAACACCAAATAGTAAAGTCATGAAAGCTTTGAAGCTAGATACTTTATCACGTAATGGTATTCCATCTCGTGCAATTATTGTATCAGCCATCGTGGTTTGTATCTCTGCCTTTATCAATGTCTTGCCTGGTGTATCTGATGCCTTTGCCTTGATTACTGCATCATCATCAGGGGTCTACATCGCTATCTATATCTTGACCATGCTTGCTCATCTCAAGTACCGTAAATCTCAAGAGTTCATGGCAGATGGCTTCCTTATGCCAGCCTACAAGATTCTTAATCCATTGACTATCCTTTTCTTCATCTTCGTCTTTGTTTGTCTCTTCTTGCAAAAGTCAACAGTTGTCGGAGCTATCGGAGCAGCCATCTGGATTGTGGTATTTAGTATCTATAGTAACTGGAAACACAGTAAATAAATCATTTAGCTCACCTTTATGGTGAGTTTTTTAGTTGTAAAAAAAGGACACAAGGTGTCCCAGTTATTAGTTATGCAATACTTTCTTGGTTTCCGTGGTGAAAGAATCCACCTAAAAGGCCCTTACTACGATGGAAAATAGCAGGCTTATGATCGTTATGTGAACGACCATTAACATCAAGTTTAGCCCATTCAAGAGCCTGGTGGGCGTTTCGGTCTGACACTGTAGATGTCCCAATATAGCTATAGATACCTGCCTGAGCAAGAATAAACCCTTGCAGTTGACGAATATGTTCATCGTTAAGTGCTTCGGAAAAATGAATCTTCACTGTCTTATAAGTTAAAGCTTGGACAGACTCGACGATAGGTGACTCTGCTAGGAGGTGTAAAAGTTCTTGATGCTTAGTAAAGTACTTATCATAGTCCATTGGAAGAATGATAGTATGGGCAATCCAATCTTCCAAGTTAGATTTAGCTTTTTTACTGAGGCCTCTTGCTGTGATACTGAGGTCATCTATATTGAAAGGAAGTTGGTCGATGTGAGCAGTGTTTGAACCGTAAGCCTTCCTGAAAAGCGGTGTACTTGATAGAATGTGTCCAGTAGGTGAAATAATAGCCAAGGCAGTTTCCTTGGTTTGGTAACCAAGCTCGTGGCATTCCATGCTAGCGTATGTGTCTTTAAATTCAATAATTGCTCTTGTTTTCATCGTGTAACTCTCTTTCTGTTAGTTTATAAACTAACAATAGTTTATCATGACTTATAAT
>OAXA01000204.1_pt1 | contig 10909 bp, 6 predicted proteins | sample 1501441 | NCBI WGS metagenome assembly OAXA01 (sample SAMEA2580299, study PRJEB22360) | human gut metagenome | biome: human gut; feature: human-associated habitat; material: faeces | place: Denmark | collected 2008/2010
CCGTCCGCCGCCGTCGCTGCGCCCGCCGGGCATCACAACATCCCTGCTACCAGGACCTCATCGCATGACTCAGTCAGAAACCCCGCTCGCTGGAACCACGACAGCACCTCTGGGCACAGTTGACCTCGCCGTAGGCGGGATGACCTGCGCCTCCTGCGTGGCCCGCGTGGAGAAGAAGCTGAGCAAGCTCGACGGCGTCCAGGCCACCGTCAACCTTGCCACCGAGTCCGCTCACATCACCCTGACCAAGGAGGTCTCTGACGACGAGCTGATCTCCGCCGTCGCCCGCGCCGGCTACACCGCACAGGTCACCGGCCGCCAGGAGAGCGGTTCTGCAACGGACCACGTCGACGACGGCGCACCCGCAGCTCCGCTCACAACGCCCTCGGCGCCGCAGGCCCTGCACGCCGCCTCCCCCGGTCAGGTAACTGACCACGGCCAGTCCGCCTCCCTCAGCGCCCCGAACGTACCCAGCGCTCAGCCACCACGTATCGGCGCCTCGCAGATCGCTCGGGCCGCCGACCTGAAGAAGCGGCTCATCGTCAGCCTCGTGCTGTCAGTGCCCGTCATGGCCTTGTCCATGGCTCCTGCCCTCCAGTTCACCGGCTGGCAGTGGGCGGTTGCCGCCATGGCGCTGCCCGTGGCGACCTGGGGTGCCTGGCCCTTCCACAAAGCCGCCTTCCAGGCGCTTCGCCACGGCGCCTTCACCATGGACACCCTGGTCTCTCTCGGGGTCATCGCCGCCACCGGCTGGAGTCTGTGGGCACTGATCTGGGGCGGCGCCGGTCAGCTGGGCATGACAATGGAGATGGAGCTGCTGCCACGCTCGGCCGGACACATGGCACATATGTACTTCGAGTCGGCCGCCTGGGTCACCACCTTCCTGCTGCTGGGCCGATGGGCCGAGGCCCGCGCCAAGTACCGCTCCGGTGACGCGCTGCGCTCTCTGCTGGAGCTGGGCGCCAAGGAGGTCACCCGTGTCACTCTGGCCTCGCCCACCGGCTCCACCGACGCCGTCGACGTCCTGGACGACTCCGGCGCCCCGCGCCCGGACGCCGTCCGCACCCAGGCGACCATCGCCGTCGACGAGCTACGCGCGGGGGACCTGTTCTCTGTGCGCCCGGGCGAGAAGATCGCAACCGACGGCGTCGTCGTCGAGGGCCACTCGGCAGTGGACGCCTCGATGCTCACCGGCGAGTCCGTGCCCGTCGAGGTCGGCGTGGGCGATGAGGTCACCGGGGCCACCGTCAACACCTCCGGCGTGCTGCTCGTGCGAGCCACCCGCGTGGGTGAGGGCACCACGCTCGCGCGGATCGGTGCCATGGTGACCGCCGCCCAGGCCGGCAAGGCTCCGGTCCAGCGGCTGGCGGACAAGATCTCCGGTGTCTTCGTCCCGGTGGTCATCGCCCTGGCCCTGGGCACGGTGCTGACCTGGCTCGCCCTCGGCCACCCGCTGCAGCAGGCCTTCATGGCCGGGGTCTCCGTCCTCGTCATCGCTTGCCCCTGCGCCCTGGGCCTGGCCACGCCGACGGCGATCCTCGTGGGCTCGGGCCGCGCCGCCCAGCTGGGCGTGGTCCTCAAGGGCCCGGAGGTCCTGGAGTCCACCCGCACCCTGGACACGATCGTCCTGGACAAGACCGGCACCGTCACCCAGGGCCGCATGAGCCTGGACAACGAGGCGGATCTCGCCGCCCTGGCCGGCACCCCTGCCCAGGCCCTTGCCCTGGCCGGAGCGGTCGAGGCGGCCTCCGAGCACCCCGTGGCCGCGGCGATCGCCCGGTCGGCGACGGCGCAGCTGGGCTCCCTGCCCCCGGTCACCGACTTCTCCAACCACTCCGGCCGCGGCGTGACCGGCACCGTGACGCTGGAGGGAACCTCCTACGCCGTCGCCGTCGGCCGGCCGGCATGGCTCCGCCCCGCAGCGGGGGGGCCCGGTTAGCCGGCCGGCATGGCTCGCCGAGCAGGGGCTGGAGCTTCCCGCCCGGGCGAGCGACGCCGTCGCCTCCTTCCAGGACTCCGGGGCCACCGCCGTCGTCCTGCACGCCAGGCCGCTGGCACCTCAGGCCGAGGCCGACGGAGCGAGCCTCACCGCGCAACCCGTCATGGCGGTCTTCGCCGTGCGCGACACGCTGCGCCCCTCCTCAGCCGAGGCCATCGCCCAGCTGCGCAACCTCGGCGTGCGACCGGTGCTGCTAACCGGGGACAACGCCCGGGCAGCCGCCCACGTGGCGGCGCAGGTCGGCATCCCGCAGGAGGACGTGCGCGCCGAGGTCCTGCCCGGGGACAAGCGCGACGTCGTCGCCCAGCTCCAGGCTGAGGGGCACAACGTGGCCATGGTCGGCGATGGCGTCAACGACGCCGCCGCCCTCGCCCAGGCTGGCACCCAGGGACTGGGCTTCGCGATGGGCACCGGCACGGACGTGGCGATCGAGGCCGCGGACGTCACGCTCGTTCGTGCGGACCTGCTGGCAGCCGTGGACGCGATCCGGGTGGCGCGTCGGACGCTGGAGATCATCAAGCAGAACCTGTTCTGGGCTTTTGCCTACAACGTCGCCGCGATCCCGCTGGCGGCCGCCGGGCTGCTCAACCCCATGATCGCCGGCGCCGCCATGGCCGCCTCCAGCGTCATCGTGGTGACCAACTCCCTGCGGCTGCGCCGGGCGGGGCGCTAGCAGCCAGCGGCCCAGCCAGCGCAGCGGGCACTGCTACCACGCACGGAGTACCCGTACCCGGCGCCATATCCTCCTGACGGTCGATCTCGCACCGGGTACCTGCCCGTAAAATCACGCCCATGACCGACGCCGTCCCCGGGCCTGACAGGCAGCCCGCAGACTCTGACGCCCCGGCGACCTCGCCGGTCGGCATCCCGCGCATCGGTATCGCCCCCGTGGCCGAGCCAGTACCCCCGCGTACCCCGGTCATCCGCTCACGCACCCTCCTAGTGGACTCCGCTCCTACCCGGCTGCGCCGCGCCGAGGACCTCCTGGACCTCAGCCTCAGCCTCCTAGGGGCGTTGAGCATGCTCATCCTGGCGGCCTACGCCCACGAGACGACCACGGGCGTCACCCAGGACGTCCAGAACGCTCTGGCTGTGGTGCTCCGACAGATTCTCGTCTTCCCCCTCCAGGCCATTGAGGGCCTGGTGACCTTCCTCGTCCCACTGGCTGTCCTGCTCGAGCGCGTCCTGCGCCGCTCGTGGCGCAGCACCGGCCAGGCCGCGGTGGGCGCGGTCGCCGGCTGGGGGGTCGGTCTGCTGGCCTACACCCTGCTGGAGACCTGGGGGCCGGACTCGGTCATCGCCGGTCTGACCGTCTCTGGCTCCGGATCGGCCCAGCTGGGCGTCTCCGCCACCTTCGCCGCGCTGGCCGGGCTGCTCACGGGTGCCGGTGAGCGCCGCTCGACCCCAGCCGCCCGCTACGGCTGGGTGGCGGTGTGGCTCGTCGTCGGCCTAGCAGTGCTGCGCAGCGCCTTGACCCTGCCTGGCGCGCTCCTGTCCGTGCTCCTGGGCCGGGCCATCGGTCTCGCCGTGCGCTACGCCTTTGGGGTCGATGACCGGCGTGCCCACGGCGTGGCGCTCGTGCGTGCCCTGCGGCGCGCCGGGGTCGACGCCGTGCGAGTGGTCCGCATGGACTCCGCTCCCCAGGCCTCGGCCTGGACCGTCACGACCGACGCCCCGCTGGGCTACACCGAGCAGGTGCGTGAGACCCCCTTGGCCGCTCCCGAGTCCCTTGAGGAGGAGCAGGCCGAAGACGAGGCACTCGAGCAGCTCACCCCACAGGCTCCCTCCCAGGAGGGCGGTGACGCCAACACGATCATGCCTGCCGACGACGTCGACCTGTCCGCCGTCATGGCCCAGGCACACTCCGCCGCGTTGAGCGAGGGCCGTCCCTCCATCCACCGCCTTTACGCGGTCTGGGACACCGCTGGGGTGCGCCGCGACGTCACGGTGCTCGACGCCGACCGACAGGTTGCCGGATTCCTCGCCACGGTCTGGGACCGGCTGCGAGTCAAGGGCTTGTCCCCCAGCCGCGACATGTCCGTGCGCCCAGCCGCAGAGCACGCGGCTCTCATGGCGCTGGAGGCCTCCCGGGCCGGCGTGCGCACCCCCGCACTCTTCGGCCTGGCCGAGGCGAGCGAGTCGATGCTGCTGGTAACCGAGCACGTCGTAGGCGCCCGCTCTTTTGACGAGGTCGACCCTTCCAGCCTGTCAGATTCGGTGCTGGAGCAGCTGTGGGACCAGGTGCGCCGCGGTCACGCCGCAGGCCTGGCTCACCGCGAGATCGCCGCCTCCAGTGTTGTGCTCGACGCCGAGGACCAGGTCTGGCTGCTGGACTGGGACTCTGGGGAGACGATCTCCAACGAGCTGTCCCGCCGCGTGGACCTCGCCCAGACCCTGGCACTCGTCGCGACGACGGTGGGGGTGGAGCGCGCTATCAGGACGGCCTCGCGCACGCTGTCCACGGAGCAGCTCGCTTCCATCGCTCCCATGCTGCAACGGGTTGTCCTGCCCTCCTCCACACGCGAGGCGATGGGCCGGCGAGGCACCGTGCTCCAGGAGCTGCGCGACGCCCTGGTCGAGCTGACTCCCACCGCGCACGCTGAAGCCGCCAAGGTCACCCGCTTCTCCTGGCGGACCGTCATCATGGCCGTCATCGGCCTGGTGGCCCTGTGGACGCTGCTGGCCCGGATGAACTTCGAGCAGATCAGCCAGGCGGTGGCCGAGGCCAACGTCTGGTGGATCATCGGGGCACTCGTCTTCTCCCTGGCCACCTACCTGGGGGCAGGCCTGAGCCTAGTGGCCTTCTCCCCGGTGCGTCTGAGTGTGTGGCGCTCCACCGAGGTGCACCTGGCCTCCTCGGTGGTCTCCCTCGTGGCACCGGCCGGCGTGGGAGGTGCGGCGATCAACCTGCGTTTCCTTGCCCGCAAGGGCGTGCCGACCGCCACCGGCGTGGCCACGGTGGCACTGGTCCAGGTGGTCCAGTTCGTCGTCACCGTGGTCCTGCTCGTGGTGCTGGCAGCCACCACCGGTCAGTCCACCGGGCTCACGCTGCCCTCGGGCTGGGTCATGCTGGCCGCCGTGGTCCTGGTGGGGCTGGTCGCGGTCTCCTTGTTCATCCCGAAGGTGCGCACCTTCCTCTGGGCCAAGATCGAGCCAACCTACCGTCAGGTGTGGCCGCGGCTGGTCTGGGTACTGTCCAACCCTGGCCGCCTGGCGCTGGGCATCGGAGGCACGCTCCTGCTGAGCGTCAGCTACATCCTGGCCTTCGGGGCCAGCCTGTGGGCCTTCGGTTACACCCTGTCCTTCTCGGTCCTGGCCATCACCTATCTCGCTTCCAATACGGTCGGCTCCGTGGTTCCCTCTCCTGGCGGTATCGGCCCTGTTGAGATCGCACTGACCGCTGGACTGGTGACCGCCGGGGTGCCCAGCGGTGTGGCGCTGTCCACGGCGATCGTCTACCGCCTGGTCACCTTCTGGATCCCGATCCCGGTGGGTTGGCTGAGTCTGCAGCGCCTGCAGAAGAAGGGTGACCTCTAGGTCCTCCTCGGGAGAGAGTCGGCGCGTAGGGCCGGGCCCCCTGGCTTCCGACGTAGTGGTGCCGCGAAGTTGGCGGCAGGCGGCGTCACCGCAGTGTCACGGCACGGGCGCGCGGCAGTGTGGTGGCGCGGTGTCGCAGTGTCGTGGTGTGGCAGCTCGACGGCGTGCATGGGCAATGGTCGCTACCCTCCCGCCATCGCCGCTACTCCTTGGTGTCGCTCGCTACCCCGCAGCACGCGCTACCGGGTAGCGACCAACACCAAGGAGTAGCGACAGGCACAACGGGGTAGCGAAAGGCAGGAGACGGTAGCGACCGGCACCATGGGATAGCGGCGAAAGCGGAGGATGGCGCACACAAGCGTGGTCGACCAACACCACGAGATAGCGACACTCAGAACGAGGTAGCGGCAGGCGCTATGTGGTCGCCATCAACGCCGAGAACAAGCGCTGCCGGCGCGGACGACCCTCCGGCGCTCAACCTTCGATAAGGCGCCGCGCCATCGTGGCGTGCGCGCTCGCCGGCCCAGCCAGTACCGAGCCTGCCTCCCGCACGTCCAGACTCGCGCCGTCCATACGAGTGACAACGGCGCCAGCCTCCTGGCACAACAGCACTCCCGCCGCCACATCCCAGGTCTGCAGACGCGTATGCACCAGGCACCCCGCCCGCCCGGCCGCCACCTCGGCCAGCTCCAGCGCCGCCGCACCGTACACGCGCAGTCCCCGCGAGCTCTCGATGATCTCCGGCAGGTGTCGCAGGGCCGCCATGGCATGCAGATGAGCGATGACGACGCCGTCAGCCAGCTCGCTGTCCTCAACCACCATCGGTCGAGCTCCAGGCACAAGGTGAGCCACTACCGAGGCAGGCTCCGCCCCGTGGCTGACTGCGCCGTCGCCGGATGCCCCAGGCACTGCCGATTCACCGGACATGTGGGATGCACCGTCGTCGCTTCCCACCGAGGCAGCCGTCTCAGGCGGGCAGCAGCAAGCGTCGCCCTCCCGCAGCCCAAGCCGCCCCTCCCAGGCGCCACGTCCCGCGAGCGCCACGTAGAGCCGGTCGTCCACCGGGTCGGCGACGATGCCGAGCACCGGCCGTCCATCCTCAACCAGGGCAAGCGAGATCGCCCAGCCCCGGTGAACAGCCACGTAGTTGAGGGTGCCGTCGATGGGGTCGAGCACCCACACCCGCCCGGCCCAGGAGCCCGCCGCGTGCGCCTCCTCGCCCACGAACGCGTAGCCGGTGGGGGCGAGCATCTCCGCGATGAGCGCCTCGACCCCACGGTCAACCTGCGTGACGACGTCGTTGCGGTTGCGCTTGGTGTCAATCCGCAGGCTCTCGCCCGGGTCCAGTGCCAGGCGCGCCCCCGCACGCACCGCCTCAAGCCCCTGAGCCAACAGCTCGTCCATGATCGCTTCCTCTCACGTCGGTGAAGTGGCCTCGACCTCAGTAGCCTAGGACCTGGGCGCGCGCTACCCGCGCACCGCCCCACCACGGCGCGATGAGGCGCCCCGCACAGCATGAGGAGATCCCGATGCGCGCACTCCGCAAGCCGGCCCCCGGGCCGGGCCTTGAGCTCCAGGAGATCCCAGAGCCCAGTCCTGGGTTCCGTGAGGTCAAGATCCGCGTGCTGCGCACCGGGCTGTGCGGCACCGACCTCCATCTGGCCGGGTGGGACGAGTTCGCTGCCGCCCAGCTCAACCCGCCCATGACGCTGGGCCACGAGTTCTATGGGGAGATCGTTGAGATCGGTCGAGGAACCGCCACGGACGCCACCACCGCCGACGATGACACCGACTACCTCTCCATCGGCCAGCGCGTGAGCGTGGAGGGTCACATCACCTGCGGCCGGTGCCGCAACTGCCGGGCGGGACGCCGCCACCTGTGCATCCGTACCAACTCCATCGGCGTCAACCGCGACGGCGCCTTCGCCGATTACGTCGTGGTGCCGGCGCGCAACGTCTGGCCGCAGGCCGATGAGATCGACCCGGACCTAGGAGCGCTGTTCGATCCCTTCGGCAACGCCGTCCACACCGCCCTGCAGTTCCCGCTGGCCGCAGAGGACGTGCTGGTCACCGGCGCGGGCCCGATCGGCGTCATGTGCGCGGCGATCGCCCGCCACTGCGGGGCACGCAACGTCGTCATCACCGACCTGTCCGACTACCGGCTGTCCCTGGCGGCCAAGGTCGGGGCAGTCACGGTCAACACCGCCCAGCAGGACCTGCGCGAGGTCATGACGAGCCTGGGAATGACTGAGGGCTTCGACGTTGGCCTGGAGCTGTCCGGCGCTCCGGCCGCGACCCGCCAGATGATTGAGGTCTGCAACCACGGCGCGAAGATCGCGATGCTCGGACTTCCCAAGGCCGGCTACGAGGTGGACTGGAACCAGGTCATCACCCACATGCTCACTATCCAGGGCGTCTACGGTCGCGAGATGTATGACACCTGGTACAAGGGAAGCTTCATGCTGGGCTCCTCTCGCGAGCTGCGTGACCAGATCCGCGGCATCATCACCCACCGTTTCGCACCCGAGGAGTGGAGCCAGGCCTTTGAGGCCGCTCGCTCTGGGCAGTGCGGCAAGGTCATCATCAACTGGGAAGACTGACAGGAGCTGAGCGTGTTCACCTTCAAGGACGAGATCATCCAGGAGCTGGCCGGCATCGAGGAGGCTGGCCTGACCAAGCGCGAGCGCATCATCACCTCCGCCCAGGGCAGCGAGGTGGAGACCGAGTCCGGGCCGGCGCTGAACTTCTGCGCCAACAACTACCTGGGGCTGGCCGATGACTCGCGCGTGCGCGAGGCCGCCCAGGATGCCCTGGAGCAATGGGGATTCGGGATGAGCTCGGTGCGCTTCATCTGCGGCACCCAGTCCCCCCACCGCGAGCTGGAGCGCGAGCTGGCCGACTGGCTGGGCACGGACGATGCCATCCTCTTCTCCAGCTGCTTTGACGCCAACGGGGCCATCTTCGACGTGCTGCTGCGCGCCGGGGACGCGATCATCTCTGACGCCCTCAACCACGCCTCGATCATCGACGGCGTGCGCCTGTGCAAGGCCACGCGCTACCGCTACGCCAACGGGGACGTGGCAGACCTGCGCCGCCAGCTGGAGGCGGCCCGGGAGGCCGGGTCTGAGCGGATCATGATCGTGACCGACGGCGTGTTCTCCATGGACGGCTGCTACGCACCCCTGCCTGAGATCGTGGAGGCCGCCGAGGAGTTCGGCGCGCTGGTCATGGTGGACGACTCCCACGCCACCGGCTTCGTCGGCGCCACGGGTGCCGGCACGCCCGAGCTGCTGGGCGTGCAGGTGGACGTCCTGTCCGGCACCCTCGGCAAGGCACTGGGCGGGGCCAGCGGTGGCTATATCGCTGGGCCGCAGGAGATCGTTGACGTCCTGCGACAGCGCGCCCGGCCGTACCTGTTCTCCAACACGGTCGCGCCGGCCGTGGTGGGTGGCAGCCTGCGGGCGGTGCGCATCGCCCGGCACGCCGACGAGTCCCGAGCTGCGCTGGCCCGCAACGCCGAGCTCTTCCGCTCCCTGATGGCGCAGGCCGGCTTCGATCTCCTACCCGGCTCCCACGCGATCGTGCCCGTCATGTTCCCGGGAGAGGATGGTGCCCGCCTGGCGGCTCAGATCGCCGACCGGATGCTGGAGCTGGGCGTGTACGTCATCGCCTTCTCCTACCCGGTGGTGCCCAAGGGCAAGGCCCGGATCCGGGTCCAGCTCTCCGCCGCCCACAGCGAGGCAGACGTGCGACGGTGCGTGGAGGCCTTTGTCCAGGCGCGCGCCGACATCGCGCAGCAGCTCTCCCGGTAGTAGCTCGCCCGGCAGCCCGCGCAGCAGCTCACTCGGTCCGGGCGCGCGCCAGGCGGCGTCCCCGCAGCCACCAGGCCGCGCCCAGGGCCACGAGCCACAACGGCGAGACCGCCACCGCCATCCGGGTGTCCTGCGCCAGCGTCAGCGTCCAGGTGACGAAGGCGAAGAACACCAGGCTGCCCCAGGCCGCCACCCGCCCGCCGGGCACCGTGAAGGCGCTGGCCGCGTGCCGCTCGGGGTAGATCCGGCGGTACCGCAGGTAGGAGACCACGATGACGCACCACACGAGGATGAACAGCACGCTCGCCACCGTGGTCACCAGGGTGAAGGCGTCCATGATGGAACCGGACAGGTAGAGCAGCGGGATCGCGCACAGCAGCCCGGCGCAGGTCACCAGCAGGGAGGCGCCCGGCACGCTGCGAGCTGTCAGCCTGCGGAAGACCGACGGCGCCTGGTCAGCCATCGCCAGGCCGAACAGCATCCGGGAGGTGGAGTAGATACCCGAGTTGGCGCTGGAGGCCGCGGCCGTGAGCACCACGAAGTTGACCACGCTGGCGGCCACCCCGAGCCCGGCCAGGGAGAACATGGCCACGAAGGGGCTGTCTTCCGGCGAGACCTCCCGCCAGGGGGTCACCGCCATGATGGCCGCGAGCGCGCCGAGGTAGAACAGGACGATCCGCAGCGGGATCGCGTTGATGGCCTTGGGCAAGGTGACGTGAGGGTCCTTGGCCTCGGCGGCGGCCGTACCGATCAGCTCAGTGCCCACGAAGGCGAAGACGGCGATCTGAAAGGCCCCGGCAAAGCCGTGGAAGCCGTGGGGGAACAGCCCGCCGTCGTTCCACAAGTTGGCCACATCAGCCCGGGCTCCGTTAGGCGCCTGGAATCCGATCGCCACCATGTAGATCCCCACCGCCACTAGGGCGATGATGGCCACGATCTTGATGATGGAGAACCAGAACTCAATCTCACCAAAGGCCTTGACCGTGGCCAGGTTGAGCCCGAGCAGCACGACGACGGCGACCACCGGCGGGATCCACAGCGGCAAGGTGGGCCACCAGAAGCGCACGTAGCCGGTAATGACCACCACCTCGGCCACCGCCGTCACCAGCCAGCAGAAGTAGTAGGTCCACCCGGTCATATACCCGGCCCAGGGCCCGATGAGGTCGTGGGCGACGTCCGCGAAGGAGCGGTACTCCAGGTTGGAGAGCATGACCTCGCCCAGTGCCCGCATCACGAGGAACAGCACGGCGCCGATGATGGCGTAGACCAGAAGCACCCCTGGGCCAGCCAGGGAGATCGTCTTGCCTGAGCCCATGAACAGGCCCGTGCCGATAGCCCCACCGATCGCGATGAGCTGGACGTGACGGTTCGTCAGGCGTCGCTGGAGCTGGGCCTCATCCTGCTGCTCATCCATGGCATCTCCTTGGGGCTGGGTCCCGGGCATTTTAGTCCCCCGCTAGGCTCTGACCGATGTGTGCATCTGCAACCCGCTTCCCTGCGCGTGGGCGCCACCTTCCGGCGGCTGCCGGGACAGTGGGCGGGGCCGCCCGCACAGCCAGGA
>OAXA01000209.1_pt1 | contig 10730 bp, 11 predicted proteins | sample 1501441 | NCBI WGS metagenome assembly OAXA01 (sample SAMEA2580299, study PRJEB22360) | human gut metagenome | biome: human gut; feature: human-associated habitat; material: faeces | place: Denmark | collected 2008/2010
AGGCGGGCACGAGCCGGCGCCGAGGAGGCCAGGACCAGGCAGGTGTGGTCAGTAACGAGCGCAAGCGCCATCAGCAGAGTAGTTCAGGAGGAAACGTCCCGGTGGCCGAAGAACCAGGCCAGGACCAGGACAGCCAGACTCAGCAGGCATCCCTCCTCCGGCGCCAGAGCCCTCCACAGCGCCACGACCGCCAGAACGGCGAGCAGCAGCGGGAAGGTCCCCGCCGCGAGTGACGCGCCAAGCAGCGCGAGCACCGAGATCGCGCGGATCACCAGCTGCGAGGGTGACAGAACCCGGGGCACTCGGGCCAGGAGCCATCCAAGGGGGCCGGAGCGAGGTCTGCGCCCCGAACGGTTTGGCGCGTTTATGTACCGCTCCTGGGACGGGACATCGCTGTCAAGGCCGCGTCCAGCGTGCCCGGGCCCCGCCAGGGAACGACGGCGATCCCCCGGTGCTCCAAGGCGGCGATGGTCCGATCCCGCTCCAGGGCGAGCACCTGGCGAGCCGTGTACTCCACGCTGCTCAGTCCACGCGGGTCAGACAGCTGCGGGGCGGTGTCGACGACGAGGACGTCCAGGCCGCAGGCAGCCTGCTGAGCCGCCAGCTCCACCACCTGCGTCTCGGTCAGCGGGCTGAGAACCACCACGAGGCTCCCCGGCGAGGTGGCCAGGCGCAGACGTCGTGACGCCGGGGTGCGGTCTGAGCCCGGCCGCAGGCGTCCGAGGGTTCCCAGGACCCGCAGGTAGTGGCGGCGTCCGTGGGCTGCCGGCACACGGCCTCGTCTCCTGCCGGTACCGGCGTCGTCACTGCTCCCATCACCCGCAGCCCCATCCGATCCCCGGTACGCAGGCACCAGGCGGCGACCGACGCCGCAGCGTGCACCGTCCGGCTCAGGCTGCCCTCGTCCTGCCGCGAGGGCGCCGGAGTGTCCGCGAAGGCGTCGACGACGAGGAGGACCTGGGGGTCTGCCTGTGCGTAGGTCGTGCGCACGTGGAGCCGGCCCGTGCGCACCGAGGTCGGCCAGTGCACGAGACGAGGCCGGTCCCCGGGCTGGAAGAGACGGATGTCGTTGAACTCTGCCCCCTCCCCCGCGTTCCTGGCCCCGTGGACCCCGAGCATCCGCGAGGGGTGGGGCACCGGTGCGTCGGAGGTAAAAGCGCCGGGCGCTGGTGCCACCGTCAGCTCGATGGGGTGGCGGGCGAGCCAACGGTTGTCAAAGGCTCCCCACACACTGCGCAGGTACCGCTCGCCCTCGACCAGGTCGGCTCCCTGCCCCAGGATCTCGGTGCGTGGACGGCCGTGGGGGCGGCACGCTGCGCCCCAGCAGGCGATGATGAGCAGCGGGGTCGCCAGCACCACCAGGTCAGGTCGGTGCCCGGCGACGGCGAGCAGCGCCAGGCCAAGGCCACCCACGACGGCGCGCAGGTGGAGCGTCGTCGGCTTCCAGGGCTCAGCAGGTTGCTGGGTCGCTGCCGGGCTCCAGGGCTCAGCCGGTTGCAGGGTCACTGCCCGGCTCCGGGAACAGGGGTGCTCGCCAGGACCTGGGCAACGACCTCGCGCCCACTGATCGAGCTCATCCACAGCTCGGGCCGGATGGAGAGGCGATGAGCCAGGGCCACGACCGCCACGTGCTTGACATCCTCCGGGGTGACGTAGTCACGGCCACGGACCACGGCCAGGCCGCGAGCGGCGGTAACGAGCGCGAGCGAGCCACGGGGCGAGGCCCCGACGGCGACGGCCTCGTGCTCACGTGTGGCCGCGGCCAGGGCCACGCAGTACCGGCCCACCGACTCCTCGACCTCGACGTTCTCCACCGCTAGCTGGGCGGCCCGCAGACGGGTGGCGTCTGCCACCTGTGGCACGACCTGCTCCTCCTGCCGGCGTCCGATCCGGCGCGCCAGGACCTCCCATTCCTGGTCCGCACTGGGGTAGCCGAAGGACAGGCGCAACAGGAAGCGGTCCAGCTGAGCCTCGGGGAGCTGGTAGGTCCCCTCGTACTCCGCCGGGTTCGCGGTGGCGATGACGTGGAAGGGCTGGGGCAGCGGGAAGGTCGTCCCCTCCACCGTCACCTGCCGCTCCTGCATGGCCTCCAGGAGAGCCGCCTGGGTCTTGGGCGGGGTGCGGTTGACCTCGTCGGCCAGCAGCAGGCCGGTGAACAGCGGTCCGGGCCGGAAGCTGAACTCGCCACGCTTCTGGTCAAACAGGAAGGAGCCAGTCAGGTCCGAGGGCAGCAGGTCGGGGGTGAACTGGGCGCGAGTGAAGTCCAGCCCGAGGGCCTGGGCGAAGGAGCGGGCCATCAGGGTCTTGCCCAGCCCTGGGAAGTCCTCCAGGAGGACATGGCCTCCCGCCAGCACACCAGCCAGGATGAGCTCCAGCTCCTCGGGGTTGCCGACGACGGCCTGGGTCACCGAGTCCAGGACCTGTCTTGCCAGGGCGCAGGCCTGCGCAGCGCTGAGGGCCTGGGGCGGCGTCGGGTGGCTTGTGGTCATAGGGACTGGATCCTCTCGATCAGGCGAATGAGGTCGTGGTCAGTGCGGGGAGCAGGCATCGTGCCGCTGACCAGCTCCCACAGCTCGGCTCCCAGGAGGCAACGAGCACGCTCAGGATCAGCGTCAACGTCGACGGCCTGCCTCTCACGCAGGCGATCACGGGTGAGCTGAGCAAGATGCGGACGCACCCCGCTGTCCCAGCCCCGTGACGAGGTCGCGTCACGCAGGAGCCAGGTCAGTGTGGACAGGAGCCGGTCACTGGGTGCCGGGAGCGACCCCGGTGGCTCGCTCACGGGGAAAGCGGGCAGACCGAGCTCGACGCGCCTCAGGCGCGCGATACCCAGCAGGAGCAGCGGTGCCGCGAGCGCGATGACGGGATGGAGGCGGACCCCCATGAGGCTGAGGACCCACATAGCCGCCCAGACCACAAGGGTCACAAGCACCGCTGTGCGCAGGCGAGACGCCGTCATCACAGCCTCACCTCGCGCGACGACGCCCCGGCCTGCGGCCCTTGCCCCTCACTCAGGCCTAAAGCGGCATGTACCTGCGCCAGACCGCCGCGGGTCTGCTTGCGTGCCGCCTCGGTCATCTCGTGGGAGGAGAAACGGGCCTCGCGGTAGAGGGAGGCGAGATCCTCAATCGCCGCGGCCGGTACTTATCGCTGCGCCCGCACCCGCAGGACCAGCTCGGTGGAGGTCTCGTGGGGCCGGGTCCCCACACCGACCTGCGTGACGTCTCGCTCCAGCGCCATCCAGGCCGCCACAATGGCGTTGACCGGGCTTCCGTGCCGCAGTGCCTCCACCTGCCGTGCCGCCTGGCTCGGGCTCAGGAGGGCGAGGTCAGGACCGCATCCCTCGGCCGGCGTGTCAACGGCAACCGGCTGGAGACCCTGCAGGTGTGCGAGGAGGAAACGCACAAGCCGCCAGGCCACCAGACAGGCAAGCACGCCGGCAACGAGCACGACCATGACGACCAGGGCCAGGGCCCACCAGGACGTCCCGGTGCCGGCGAGCGGCTCCGGTGGGGCGATGGGCTGGAGGGATGGAAGAAGCACCGTGGGCGCCGCGCTCGGCTGGGGCCTGGTAGAGGGCGCCGTGGTCGTCATGAGCGGTGCGGTGTCCGTTGAGGCCCATGCCACCAGGACCACAGCCAGGGCGAGCGCGCACAGGACGAGCCCGCGCCACGTCGTCATAGAAGCAGCTGGCCTCATCCTCGCTCCTGTCACTGGGCCTCGATCCTAACCAGTGGTGTCCAGCAGGCCAGCGGTCTCCTCGCTCACTGCGACCGTGCCGGACAGGCCAGCCAGCTCGTGGGCAGTCTCAAGCACCATCTCACCGTCTGCCAGCTGTCGGACCCAGCTCTGCGGTATGGCGTTCAGACCGTAGAACGTGCCCGCCAGCTGCCCGTAGACCGAGCCCACTGTGTCGGCGTCGTGGCCGAGGTTGACGGCAAGCAGGGCGCCGTCGTGAACCTGGCCGGCCAGGGCCTCGGCGTGGGCATACAGCACCTCCCGGCTGGCACCTTGTGCCGCCAGGGCAATGAGCCGACCCCAGGCACCGCAGGCCTCGACGCACACGGGTAACGGGTGCGTGGTCATCGAGCCCGCCCGGCACAGCGTGTCCGCCAGATCCAGGTCGCTGGCGAAGGCGATAGCCACCGGCGCCAGGCGCATGAGAGAGCCGTTGCCGGCGGTCCAGCGGGTGGAGGGCTCCGCAGCACCCGTCTGGTGCGCGCGAAGTCGCTCAAGGACCACAGGGTCTGGTGACCGATCCCGAAACAGCGGCCCGTGCTCGTCAGGTACCCCTCGTCTCGCCAGCGCAGGAAGCGCTCGGCCTGGTCGCGCAGATCGAAGGTGCCGGTCTCAATGAGGCTGCGGGCCAGGCACAGGGCCATCGAGGTGTCGTCGGTCCACTGCCCGGCCTCCAGGCCGAAGCGTCCGCCCCCACGCATGCCGGTCACAGCCGGCAAGGTGTCACGTGGGGCGAACTCCATCGGAGCCCCGAGCGCGTCACCAACCGCCAGGCCGAGCAGGGCGCCAACAAGCCGGTCACGGTCCACTTGCGGCGCAGCCTCGTGCGCGCTGGTCTTCTGCCGTGACGACGACGGACCGGTTGGTGCTCCTATCGCCCCTCCCTCGCTCAGGTAGGCGATGGTATCCCGACCAACGTGTACGGGTGCGGCCGATTGAAGAGATCCACACCCTTCACTCGGTCGCACCCGTTCACCTTCGGCGCGCTAGGAGGCCTCAGGCCACAGTGAGCTCCACCGTGGTCTCGCCCTCGCCGTCGACCCGCTGGCCGCCGCTGACCAGCGACCAGGAACCGCTCAGGCCCGTCGCCGTGGCGCGCAGGACCTGTCCCCTGCCGCACCACCTGGACCGAGGCCTCCTCACATCCGTCGTGAGCCGGGACCGTCACCACGCGCTCGTCGCCCTCAGCCAGCGCCTCGACCCGGACCGTCAGGCCCTCACGCCAGTCCTCCTCCGGGCGCGTGATGCTGCCAGCCAGCGCCAGCGCAGCGCCCTGGCGCACGTACAGGGGCAGGCTCTCCACCCCGTGCTTCTCGTGGACCCAGCGCGGGCCCTGGACGCTCTGGCCAGTCCAGTACGAGGTCCACGTGCCCTCGGGCAGGTAGACGTCCGCCTCGCCCTCGGCGTCCATCACCGGCGCGACCAGGAGATCGGAGCCGAGCATGTACTGCGTGTCCACGTCCCAGGCTCCGCGGTCACCCGGGAACTCCAGGAACATCGAGCGCATCATCGGCGTGCCGGTCTCGTGGGCCTCACGGGCGGCGGCGTAGAGGTAAGGCATCAGGCTCAGGCGCAGGTTGATGAACCGGCGGGCCACGTCCACCGACTCCTCGTCAAAGGCCCAAGGCACACGCACCGAGCTTGACCCGTGCAGGCGGGCGTGGGAGGACAGCAGCCCGAAGGCCAGCCACCTCTTGAACACGCCCGGGTCCGGGGTTCCCTCAAAGCCGCCGATGTCGTGGCTCCAGTAGCCGAATCCGGAGCTTGTCAGTGACAGGCCACCGCGCAGGGTCTCCCCCATCGAGGCGTAGGTCGACTCGTTGTCCCCGCCCCAGTGGACCGGGAACTGCTGGCCGCCGGCAGTGGCCGAGCGAGCGAAGAGGATGGCCTCGCCCTCACCGCGTACCTCGCTCAAGAGGTCGAAGACGGTGCGGTTGTACAGGTGGGTGTAGTAGTTGTGCATCCGCTCAGGGTCCGAGCCGTCGTGCCAAGCGATGTCCCGAACCGGGATGCGCTCACCGAAGTCGGTCTTGAAGCAGTCCACGCCCATCTCCAGCAGCCCGGCGAGCTTGGAGCGGTACCAGGCGACGGCGTCGGGATTGGTGAAGTCGACCAGCGCCATGCCAGCCTGCCACAGGTCGGTCTGCCAGATGTCCCCGTTGGTCTTGTGTACCAGGTACCCCTTGGCCGCGCCCTCGGTGAACAGTGCCGAGCGCTGGGCGATGTAGGGGTTGATCCACACGCAGATCTTCAGTCCCTTGGCCTTCATCCGCTCGAGCATGGCGGCCGGGTCCGGGAAGGTGGCCGGGTCCCACTCGAAGTCAGACCAGTGGAAACCACGCATCCAGAAGCAGTCGAAGTGGAAGACGCTCAGCGGCAGGTTGCGCTGCGCCATCCCGTCGACGAAGCCGGTGACGGTTTCCTCGTCGTAGGAGGTGGTGAAAGAGGTTGTCAGCCACAGCCCGAAGGACCAGGTCGGCACCATCGGGGCCCGGCCGGTCAGGGCCGTGTAGCGGCGCAGCACGTCCTTGGGGGTGGGACCGTCAATGACGTAGTAGGTCAGGCGCTCGCCCTCCACCGAGAACTGGGTCCGGGTAGTCAGCTCACTGCCCACCTCGAAGGAGACCCCTCCCGGGTTGTCCACGAAGACACCGTAGCCGGCGGTGGTGAGGTAGAAGGGGATGTTCTTGTAGGCCTGCTCGGAGGCAGTTCCCCCGTCCTCGTTCCAGATGTCCACGCTCTGGCCGTTCTTGGTCAGGGCCCCAAAGCGCTCACCCAGGCCGTAGACACGCTCGCCCGGACGCAGGCTCAGCTGCTCACGCATGTAGGTCTGGCCGTCTGGAGCGACGACGTGGGCCACGGCCCGCGGCAGCGAGGTGGTCAGCTCCTTGCCGGCGTGGGTGAAGCGAGCGGTCCAGTCCGCCCCTTCCTCCAGGTGCACAGCCAGGTCCCCGGCGCGCAAGGTCAGTCCCGAGCCCTCAGGTTCGACGACGCCGCTGTAGCCGGCCTCGCTCGTCACCTCGAAGTGAGGCCCGGGGTCCCGCCTGCCGGCGTGGTTGACCAGCGAGACCTTGATGACGCCGTCGGCCACGGCGGGGAAGGTGGGCCGGGGCAGGGGGTTGTTGAGGGTGTCGCCGCGTCCGGTGACCGGGCGGACCGGGGCGTAGGCGCGTAGCGCGGTGGCGCCGTCGTCCGTGGTAGGTCCCAGGTCCAGCAGACCACGAGCCTTCTCGACCTGGTAGCCCTCGCGGTCGAGCCAGTATCCGTTAGAGAACTTCATGTGGGGTCCTTAGATCAGTGAGGGTGACGCTCAGGGGCGCCAGGAGACAAGAGGTCCTGGCCGCTACTTCACGGCGCCAGCCGTGACCCCTCGGGTCAGGGTGCGCTGGAAGAAGAAGAACAGGAAGGTCGGGATGAGGGAGACCAGCGCGCCGGCGTTGAGCGTAGGTACGTCAAGCATGCGGTCGCCCTGGAGGCTGGACAGCGCGATCGGCACCGTCTGGGTGTCGTTGGAGGTGAGCATGACCAGCGGGATGAAGAACTCGTTCCAGGTCCAGATGAAGAAGAAGATCATGAGCACGCTCATCGTGGGGCGCACGATCGGGAAGACGACCTTCCACAGAATCTCCCAGCGGCTGGCACCGTCGAGCTCGGCAGCCTCCAGCAGTGCGCGTGGGAAGGTGCCCAGCACAGAGGAGAGCAGATAGGTACCGAAGGCGGACTGGATGACGGTGAAGATGATGACGATCGACCAGGGGTTGTCAGTCAGCCCCACCTTCTGGGCCATCATGAACAGCGGGTAGATCAGGCCTTCCTGCGGCAGCATGTTGGCGATCATGAACAGGGCGATGATCCAGGCCCTGCCCTTGACCCGTCCCACGCCGATCGCGTAGGCGTTGAACAGGGACAGGAAGGCTCCGGCCACGGCCACCAGCGCCGAGGTCCAGATGGAGTTCCACAGCTTGACCGGGAAGTTGACCCGCTCCCAGAAGTAGGCCAGGCCATCGGTGTAGAAGCTGGTAGGCAGTGACAGCGGGCTGCCGCCGGAGTAGTCAGCCGGGGACTTGAAGGCGTTCATCACCATGAGGACGAAGGGCGCGACCATGAACAGGGCGAGCACGCCGACGACGGCGAGGACCACCCAGCGAGCCACGCCACGGTGGAAGCGGTCCTTCTTCTTGGCCGGAACGGCCTGGGCAATGGTGGCGCTCATGTCAGCGGCCCTCCTCTTCACGGCGTGCGCTGCGGTTCTGGAAGAACTGGATGACGCCGGCGATGACGATGATGACAAGGGTCAGGACGGTCGAGATCGCGGCTCCGTAGCCGACCTTCGACTTGTCGAAGAAGTTGAGGTACGAGTAGTAGCTGGGCACCAGGGTCGAGGACTCCGGGCCGCCACGGGTGAGCACGTAGACCGGCGCGAAGACCTTGAGCGCGGCGATGGTGCAGGTCAGCACGATGACGAAGGTCTCGGGCTTGATCTGCGGGATCGTGATGGCGCGGAAACGAGCCAGCCATCCTGCGCCGTCGAGCTCGGCGGCCTCGTAGAGCTCAGGGTCCACGCGCTGGAGGGCCGACATGAAGATCACCGTCGGGTAGCCGATCTGGATCCAGATCAGGACGAACATGACCGCCGGCAGCGCGGTGGAGGTCGAGCCCAGCCAGTTGGGCGGGTTGTCGATCCCGATGCCCCGCAGGATGGTGTTCAGCGCCCCGGTCTGGGAGTTGAGGATCCAGTTCCACACGATCCCGGCCACGGAGATCGGCAGGATCTGGGGGAGGTAGTACATGGCGCGAAGCGTGGTGGCCACCGAGGAGTTGAAGTGCTTGCCGATGTAGTCGAAGAGCACCGAGGCCAGGAACAGGCCGATGAGCGTGGGAATGACCACCATCGCCACGATCATGTACATCGAGTTGCCAAAGGAGGCCCAGAACTTCTCGTCCGCCAGCAGCGCTTTGTAGTTGTCCAGCCCGATGAAGCGCATCGGGGCCATGCCTCCCTTCCACTTGTGCAGGGAGTACCAGATGTTCATCGTCAGCGGGAAGGCGATGATGACGGCGAAGGAGACCGCCCCGGGGATGAGGTAGAGCAGGTAGGGCAGGCTACGGCGCCTGGACCTGTGGACGGTAGTCGTGCGAGCTGTAGGCACTGGAGGCTTCTTCCGTGTGGACCGCGGTGGACTCAGGAGGCACGACGGCGCAGCGCGGCTCACGCTCAGCGCTGCGCCGTCGTCATGAGGGAGGCGGGAAGGCTTACTCCTCGCCCACGCCCATCTCGCTCTTGCCCTCCTCGTAGGCTGCCTGGAGGTCGGCCAGGACGTCCTCAGGGCTCTTGGAGCCGTTGATGAGGGACTGCATGGCAGAGGTGATCTGGTCGTAGAAGCCAGCCACCGGCCAGTCGGGGTAGAAGGCCAGGCCGTCCTCGTCCAGGATGGTCTGGAAGTTCTCGGTCAGGGTGCGGGTCTTGTCATCCTCGATGGTCGAGGCGTCGCCGGCCACCGGCAGACCGCCCTTCTGCCCCAGAATCTCCTGGACCTCGTCGGACAGGGTGATGTCGATGAAGTCGTAGGCCAGCTCCTTGTTCTTGGCGTTGGTGGGCACCACCCACAGGTTGCCGGAGGAGCCGATGGACAGCTTGGAGCCGGGGAAGAGGAACTGGTCCCAGGTGAAGCCGGTGATGTCAGCGACCATGCGGCCGAACCACCACGAGCCGGAGACGAACATCGGGTAGGAACCGGCGATGAAGGAGGCTCCGGCGTCCTCAGCGGTCAGGCCCGCCGAGTCCGGGGCCACGTAGCCCTTGCCGATCCACTCCACGAGCTTGGCGGTACCAGCCTTGACCGGGTCCGCGCTCCAGTCGACGTCGCCCTTGAACAGCTGGTAGGAGTCAACGAAGGAACGGTCGGCCTGGGCCAGGATGAGCTGGTACCACAGCTGTCCCATGGGGTACTCCGAGCCGGCCTCAGCCAGCGGCACCTGTCCACGCGCCACGAAGGCGTCGCACACGGCCTCCAGCTCCTCCAGCGTGGTGGGCACGGCCAGGCCCGCCTCGTCGAACATGTCCTTGTTGTAGTAGACGAAGACGTACTCGCCGTAGTTGGGCACGCCATACCAGTCGCCGTCACCCATGAGGCCGTCCTCGGTGTAGCGCGCGGTGGTCTGGATGGAGGTAGGGAGCTTGGTGTCCCAGCCACGCTCGGTAGCCTGCTCGGTCAGGACCTCGATCAGGCCCTGGGAGGCGAGCTGACCAGAGGTGGCGTTGCCCTTGTTGTACTCCATGATGTCCGGGACGTCGTCGCCGGTGAGCACGATCTTGGCGTTCTTCTGGAGCTGCTCGAAGGTCTGGTCCTCGGTCTTGACGGTGACGTCGGGGTGCTTCTCCTTGAAGATCTCGATGGCGCGGGCCCAGGCCTGGCCCATCGCGGAGTCATCAGACTCGTAGTCCCAGATGACGAAGGTCTTGGAGTCAGATCCGGAGCCCGAGCCTCCGCACGCGCTCAGGCCGAGCAGGCCGGCGCCCGCCAGGCTCGTCATGGCCAGGGTGTTGAAGGTCCTGCGGTTGATCATGGTCGTTACCTCTGCGTTGAGTTGCCGTTACTGGGATCTGGGTGTGATGCCCCGAGCCGGTGGCGCGGGGACGTGCGTGGGCGCCGTCTAGGGCGCGGGGACCGGGCCGATGGTCTCGCCGGCCACGAGGGCGCAGCGCACCAGGCGCTGGCAGTCGGTCGGGGCGATCTGGCCGTCCAGGAGAGCCACAAGCGCCTGGGCGGCGTAGGCTCCCATCTCCTCCCCCGGCCCGTGGGAGGTGGTCAGGGGCGGGTAGGTCATGGCGGACAGGGGCCGGGAGGACACGGCGCCGACGACGGAGATATCACCTGGCACGTCCAGGCCCATCTCGTGGAAGCCAGCGAGCAGGCCCAAGGTCGCCATGTCGTTGAGGACGACGAGAGCCGTGGGGCGGTTGGTCTGCGTCCACAGGCTGCGAGCCAGCT
>OAXA01000216.1_pt1 | contig 10531 bp, 8 predicted proteins | sample 1501441 | NCBI WGS metagenome assembly OAXA01 (sample SAMEA2580299, study PRJEB22360) | human gut metagenome | biome: human gut; feature: human-associated habitat; material: faeces | place: Denmark | collected 2008/2010
CAGCGCGCCGGCGCCCCCCTCTGGGCGCGGCGCCTCGGCGGTGGCCGCGGCCAAGACCTTCCTCGGCGTGCCTTACGTGTGGGGCGGCGAGTCCTACAACGGAGTCGACTGTTCCGGACTGGTCATGCTCTCCTATCGCCAGGTGGGTGTGAGCCTCTACCACTCCTCGCGCGTGCAGTACGGCCAGGGCACCAAGGTCCCGCTGTCCCAGATGCAGCCCGGAGACCTCATCTTCTGGTCCAAGAACGGCACGCAGCCGGGGATCTACCACGTGGCGATGTACGTGGGTGACGGTCAGATGATCGAGGCCCCGAACTTCAACATGGTGGTGCGTATCACCCCGGTGCGCTACTCCAAGATCATGCCCTACGCCGTGCGTCCCTGAGGCTGACGGCCTCGCCTGACGTCAAGCCTCACGCCAAGGGGGCGGGCTCGCGATGGCGGGCCCGCCCCCTTGGCGTCCTGATGGCCGGTGGCCGGGATCAGTGCCCCTCGCGGGCGACGCGCTCGGCCTCACGCTCGTAGGAGCGGCGGATCTCTGCCTCGGCCTCCTCGCGGCCCACCCAGTGGGCGCCCTCAACGCTCTTGCCCGGCTCCAGGTCCTTGTAGACCTCGAAGAAGTGCTGGATCTCCAGGCGGTGGAACTCGCTGACGTCCTCGATATCCGTACGCCAGGAGGCGCGCTGGTCCGCGCTGGGCACGCACAGGACCTTGTCATCCCCGCCCTTCTCATCGCGCATACGGAACATCCCCAGGGCGCGGCAGCGGATGAGGCAGCCGGGGAAGGTAGGCTCCTCCAGGAGCACCAGCGCGTCCAGGGGGTCGCCGTCCTCACCCAGGGTGTTGTCGATGAAACCGTAGTCGTCGGGGTAACGGGTGGAGGTGAAGAGCATACGGTCCAGCTTGATGCGGCCGGTTTCGTGGTCTACCTCGTACTTGTTGCGGTTTCCCTTGGGGATCTCGATCGTGACGTCGAACTCCACGAGTGCCTCCCAGCTGTTGTCCGGTGCTTGCCGATGAGGAGCGGCGAGCGGGCCGCTCCGGGACGGGCGGCTTCAATGGCACTAGTGTGGCTCACGACGCCGCCTGAGACTGGGATCCTGTCACACGACCTGGTCGCGGTGGCAAACCCAGACCTGTCTCATGATGCGGAGGACCAGTGCGTAAGGCCACGATCGGAGCCCTGACAGCAGCGACGCTTCTCGTTGCCGGGGGCTACTACGGGCTGGCTGACGCCCTCGACGTTCTGCCCGGCCCGCTGACGGTCGCTCCGGCCACCAACGAGCTCCAGCCCTTCCCGAGCGCGACCACGGCCACGCCGTCGGTCCAGGCGGCAGCCGGGCTGTCCGCCTCCGCCCCGGTGCCACAGGCTGAGGTCCTGGCCGGCTACGCCCAGACCCTGGCCACTGACGAGCTGGTCGGCACCGCGAGCACCGCAGTGGCGATCATCGACGTCGCCACCGGTCAGACCCTCGTGGATCACAACGCCTCCACGGCGCTGACCCCGGCCTCCTCCAACAAGCTGCTCACGGCCTGGGCGAGCCTGTCCACGCTCGGCGCGGACCACCGCATGACCACCTCGGCCACCTTCCAGGACGGCACCCTGACGCTCGTGGGCGGCGGGGACGTGCTCCTGGCTGCCGACGCCGGTGACCCGGACGCCGTCGTCGGTCACGCGGGCCTGGGGGACCTGGCTCGCGACGCCGCCGCTAAGCTGGCCGACCAGGCAGTGACCAGCGTCAAGCTCGCGCTGGATGACACCCTCTTCACCGGGGCCACCTTCTCCCCGGACTGGGAGGCCGGCAACGAGGCCTGGGTCGCCCCGATCCAGCCGCTCATGATTGACGTCACCTCCTACGGCGGCACAACCGCCTACCCCCAGGACCCGGCCATGGAAGCCGCCCAGGCCTTCGCCACGGCGCTGACGGCAGCCGGCATCAGTATCGAGGGGGACATCACCCGCTCCCACGTCGCTGAGGGCACCAGCGTCATCGCCTCGGTGGACTCCGCCCCCCTGTCCGAGATCCTGGCTGTCTCGCTCAAGGCCTCGGACAACACGATGACGGAGGTCGAGGGGCGGGTCCTGGCCGCGGCCACCGGCCACGAGGCGAGCTTTGCCGGTGCGGCGCAGGCCGTGCTGGAGCGGCTCAAGGCCGACGGCTTCGACGTCTCCGACGTCACGATGCTCGACTGCTCCGGCCTGGCGCGGGCAGACAGGGTGCCAGCCCGTCTGCTCGCCCAGATCCTGGCCCGGGCCGCGGGGGATGACGGCGGGACCGTCGGCCGCTCGCTCATTACTGCCCTGCCGGTGGCCGGGCTGGACGGCACGCTGCACGACCGCTTCACGGAGGGGGCGGCCACCGGCACGGTACGCGCCAAGACCGGCTCCCTGGACCAGACCGCGTCCCTGAGCGGAACGGTGGTCACTCGCGAGGGCCGGCTGCTGGCCTTCTCCGTCATCGTCGACGGTTTCGAGGCCGGCGGCCTGTACTCGGCCCGGGTGGCCCTGGACCAGGACCTGGTCACGCCGATGGCTGACTGCGGCTGCCGGGGCTGGTCATCGCGCTCGCGCCCGCGGCCGCGTCGTGCCAGACTCGTCCTGCGGTTTTATTTATGTATCGTCTCCAGCCGCACGGAGGGTGAACGTGGACGCCACTGACATGGGTAGCGACCTGGCACAGGTTCTTATCTCGCAGGAGGAGATCGCCCAGCGGCTCGATGAGATGGCCGCCCAGATCGACGCGGACTACGAGGGCAAGGACATCCTGCTGGTGGGTGTGCTCAAGGGAGCCGTCTACGTCATGGCGGACCTCTCGCGCCGTCTGCACCGCAGCGCCCCCATGGACTGGATGGCCGTGTCCTCCTACGGCTCGGGGACCAAGTCCTCCGGCGTGGTGCGCATCCTGAAGGACCTGGACGCGGACCTGACCGGCCGCCACGTGCTCATCGTCGAGGACATCATCGACTCCGGCCTCACCCTGTCCTGGCTCGTGGGCAACCTCTCCAGCCGCGGGGCCGCCAGCGTCGAGATCGCCACGCTCCTGCGCAAGCCGGAGGCGGCCAAGGTGGAGGTGGACGTCAAGTACGTCGGCTTTGACATCCCCACGGAGTTCGTCGTCGGCTACGGCCTGGACTACGCCGAGCGCTACCGCAACCTGCCCTTCATCGGGACCCTGCGCCCTGAGGTCTACGGGGGCTGAACATGCGCAGCGAGATCTTTGCCCAGTCCCACGCGGAGCAGCAGTCGACCCAGCGCTGGACCCTGCAGTCCTCCAGGATGCTGCGCGTGCTCATGGGCCCTGAGGTCATCGCCGCCCAGGGCGCCATGGTCGCCTACCAGGGGCAGATGGACTTTAAGTACCAGGGAGCCCGCTCACTGGGCGGGATGCTGAAGAAGGCTGTGTCCGGCGAGGGCGGCAACCTCATGCGCGTGTCCGGGCAGGGTGAGGTCTTCTTCGCCCACTCGGCCCAGCGGATCTTCCTGCTGGAGCTGGAAGGGGACGTCCTGACGATCAACACCCGCTCCCTGCTCGCCTTCGACGCGACCCTGGACTACGACGTGACGGCCATGGGCAACGCCGGCCTGCTGGCTGGCGGGCTGTTCAACCTCCAGGTCCAGGGCCACGGGGTGGCGGCCCTGTCCTGTGACGGCACGCCGATGGTGCTGGACTGCTCGGTCCAGCCCACCTACGTCGACCCGCAGGCAGCGGTGTGCTGGTCCGCCAACCTCCAGCCGCAGCTCCACTCGACCTTCAAGATGGGCTCGCTGATCGGCCGCGGCTCGGGAGAGTCCTTCCAGCTCGGTTTCCACGGTCCCGGCTTCGTCGTCGTCCAGCCCTCGGAGGGCCAGCCCGTCGTCGCCGCCAGCTGAGGGGGATCGCGGACCGACGCCGCTGCTCGCCTATAGGGGATCTGCACGCCTGAGGCGAACGAAGCCCCTGCCTCGTGGTACGCGCACGGGGTTGTCGGATACCGTCAGGTGATCACATGCGCGAAGGGAACACACCTCGATGAGTGACACTGGTCAGCCCGGCGGCAGCCGCCCCGCGGACACCAAGGACAAGAAGGGCACCTCGCCCTCAGGCCGTAGCCCCAAGCGGGACAAGGGCGGCAGGTCGCGCAAGCGTGGCCCGCTGGGCAGCCCCTTGATGTGGGCCGCGCCCGTGGTGCTCCTGGCGCTGCTGGCGTGGATGGTCCTGTCCGCCATGGGCGGTTTCCGGGCGATCGACACCTCTGACGGCCTGGCGATCCTCAAGGACTCCCCGGAGACGGTCAAGTCCGTGACCGTCATTGACGGTACCCAGCGCGTGGAGCTCACCCTGACCGAGAGCTACACCCGCAAGGCCAAGGAGTCTGGCCAGACCGACCAGAAGCTGGGCAAGAAGGTGCAGTTCACCTTCACGGACGCCCAGGCTGAGCAGGTGGACAAGCTCGTTCAGGACGCCAAGCCCTCGGGTGGCTTCAACTCCGTCGTGCCGACGGCGAGCTGGTGGTCCTCCATGCTCCAGCTCATGCTGCCCATGCTCCTGCTGCTGGGCCTTATGTGGTACCTCATGGGGCGGATGACCGGCGGACGCGGCGGGGCGATGGGCTTTGGCAAGTCCAAGGCCAAGGTCGGCTCCAAGGAGATGCCCGAGGTCACCTTTGACGACGTCGCCGGTGAGGACGAGGCCGTTGAGGAGCTGGAGGAGATTCGCGAGTTCCTGGCCGAGCCTGAGAAGTTCCAGGCCGTGGGCGCCAAGATCCCCAAGGGCGTCCTGCTCTACGGCCCTCCCGGAACCGGTAAGACGCTGCTGGCCAAGGCCGTGGCCGGTGAGGCGGGCGTGCCCTTCTTCTCCATGTCCGGCTCGGAGTTCGTCGAGATGTTCGTCGGCGTGGGAGCCTCACGCGTGCGCGACCTGTTCGAGCAGGCCAAGGAGAACGCGCCGGCCATCATCTTCGTTGACGAGATCGACGCCGTCGGCCGTCACCGCGGCTCAGGAACCGGCGGCGGGCACGACGAGCGCGAGCAGACCCTCAACCAGCTGCTGGTGGAGATGGACGGCTTCGACGCCTCGACCAACGTCATCCTCATCGCCGCTACCAACCGCCCTGACGTGCTCGACCCCGCGCTGCTGCGCCCGGGCCGCTTCGACCGTCAGGTGGCCGTCGAGGCCCCGGACATGGCCGGGCGCGCTGCGATCCTGCGCGTGCACGCCAAGGGAAAGCCCATGACCCGCGACGTCGACCTCGATCAGGTCGCCAAGCGCACCCCCGGCTTCACCGGCGCGGACCTGGCCAACGTCCTGAACGAGGCGGCGCTGCTCACTGCGCGCTCCAACGCCCAGCTCATTGACAACCGGGCCCTGGACGAGGCGATCGACCGTGTCATCGCCGGCCCTCAGAAGCGCACGCGTGTCATGAACGACCACGAGAAGGCCGTCACCGCCTACCACGAGGCCGGTCACGCCCTGTGTGCGGCTGCGGGTGCCTACTCCGACCCGGTCACCAAGGTCACGATCCTGCCGCGTGGCAAGGCGCTGGGTTACACCATGGTCATGCCCAGTGATGACAAGTACTCCACCACGCGCAACGAGCTGCTCGATCAGCTGGTCTACGCCATGGGCGGTCGCGCGGCCGAGGAGCTGGTCTTCCGCGACCCGACCACCGGCGCCTCCAACGACATCGAGAAGGCCACGGCCACGGCCCGCAAGATGGTCACCGACTACGGCATGACCCGCTCGGTGGGTGCGGTCAAGCTCGGGACCACTGAGAACGAGACGGTCCTGGGCCTGTCCGCTACGCAGCGGGACTTCTCGGAGCAGGTCGCAGCCAGCGTCGACGTCGAGGTGCGTGAGCTTATGGACGCCGCCCACCGTGAGGCCTGGGAGATCCTCACCCGCAACCGGGCCGTCCTGGAGGAGCTGGCCACCCAGCTGCTGGAGAAGGAGACCCTGCTGGAGAAGGACCTGGAGCGCATCTTCGCTCCCGTCGTCAAGCAGCCCGAACGGCCGCTGTGGCGCTCGGACGAGTCCCTGGTCCTTAAGGATGAGCTTGCCGCCGGCACCTACTTCACCGGATCGTCCCTGCCGCGCCGCAGCGCGGCCAAGGGCGACGACGGCGCGAGCCCGGCTGCCCAGGGCGCCTCGGCCCAGGAGGCTCCTTCCTCGGCGGACGGGTCCCAGGCATGAGCCAGGACGACGCCTTAGGCGCCCAGGCAGGCGGCGTCGTCCCGGGGGCCGCGCGGCCCTACGATGCCGAGGGCGTGCGCCGGGCGGTGCGTGACCTGCTCGTCGCGATCGGGGAGGACCCGGACCGTGACGGCCTGCGCGAGACCCCGGACCGGATGGCTCGGGCGTACGAGGAGATGTTCGCGGGTCTGCGCGAGGACCCGGGCTCGCACGTGGAGAAGGTCTTCGACGTCGGGCATGACGAGATGGTCCTGGTCCGTGACATCCCGATGTACTCGGTGTGCGAGCACCACCTCCTGCCCTTCCACGGCGTGGCCCACATCGCCTACATCCCCAGCGAGGACGGGCACGTCACCGGCCTGTCCAAGCTCGCACGCCTGGTCGAGGGCTACGCGCGCCGTCCCCAGGTCCAGGAGCGCCTGACCGCGCAGGTGGCTGACGCCATGGTCGAGCGCCTGGGCGTGCGAGGTGTGCTCGTCGTCGTCGAGGCTGAGCACCTGTGCATGTCCATGCGCGGGGTGCGTAAGCCTGGCGCCTCGACCGTGACCTCGGCCGTGCGTGGGCAGCTGCGGGCTGCGGCGACCCGCGCCGAGGCCATGAGCCTCATCCTGGGGCGTCACTGAGGCAGCAGGGCGCCTCCACCGTGGTGGAGGCGCCCTGCTGTGGCTCAGGCCCAGGGGTCGACGAGAATGCGGATGGGGTTACCGACCTTCTTCTCCAGGTGCTCGATCCCGGTGGTGATCTCCTGCAGGGGCACCACCTCAGAGATCGACTCGCTCAGGTCCAGGCGCCCGTAGCGCAGCATCTCGGCCAGCATCGCGATGTCCTGGGTCTGGTAGCCCAGGTGCCCCAGCACCTGCTTGCTGCGCAAGTTGAAGGTGAGGAAGTCTCCCAGGTTCATCTCCTTCGCACTCATGCCCACGGTGACAACCTTGCCGTGGTTGTCCAGGCTGTCGACCGCCTGGCGCAGGGCGGAGGGAATGCCGACGGCGTCGAAGGCGACGTCGATCATGCGCCCGCCAGTGGCCTCGGTCAGGTGCTCCAGGAGCGCGGGGTCGTCGGCACGTAAGACGTGGTCGGCGCCTAGACGCTTGGCCCGCTCCAGGCACTCGTCACTGATGTCGATGCCGATAATCGGCACGGCGCCGGCGAGCCGGGCCAGCTGGACGATGTGGGTTCCCACCCCGCCCAGGCCCCACACGGCCACGGCATTGCCTGGGTGGACCTTGCCAGTGCGCACCACCGCCCCGAAGGGCGTGGACACGGCGTCGGCCAGGATCGCGGCTTCCTTGAGGTCGACCTCGTCGGGGACCCGGGTCATGCCGACGGCGTTGGCGATTGTGTACTGTGCCCAGCCGCCGTCGTAGGCAAAGGCCATGAGCTGGAGGTTGAGGCAGGCGGTGAAGTCGCCGCGCCGGCACATGCGACACGTCAGGCAGGGACGCCCGGCCGAGGGGATCACGCGGTCCCCGATCTTCCAGCCGGTCACCCCTGGGCCGAGCGCGTCGATAGTGCCGGCGGCCTCGTGACCCTGGGTGACGACGGGCAGCTGGTCAGGGAAGTAACCGTGGATAAGGGACAGGTCGGAGTGGCAGATACCGCAGTAGGCAACCTTGACCCTCACCTGGCCGGGACCCGGCTCGGGAACCGGCACCTCCTCAACGGCGACGCGGCGGCCTTCGGCGTAAAAGCGTTCAGCGAGCATCATGTCGGGCATGTGATCACATCCTTGGAATCAGTAGCAGAGCCGGCTCCGTGCCGGTTCCCGACCACTCCATGGTAGGTCGAATGTCCTAGATGCATGATGGGAATGGGTTATGTGAGTGCGCCTATCGTCCTAGTGAGCGATGGTTGGAGTCTCTGCCTGATGCGGGTGGCGAGGAAGGAGGTGGCGGGTGCCGCCACGCCCTCGCTGGCAGGCTTGCAGCCCCTGCCCTGCGCCGGCAGCGAGATCACAGCGATGCCAGGGCGTGCAGGTTAGGCTGGTGGGGTGAACCAGGCCGAACTCCTTGCTCCGTCGCCGTTGCCGGAGCACCTGACTGCTGCCACGCGCCAGGGCCGCACGCTGGTCATGGGGATCATCAACGTCACCCCCGACTCCTTCTCCGACGGCGGTCGCTGGCTCGCGGCGGACGAGGCCGTTGAGCACGGGCTGGAGCTCGTGCGCCAGGGGGCAGACCTGCTGGACGTGGGCGGGGAGTCGACGCGCCCAGGAGCCAGCCGGGTCAGCGCGCAGGAGGAGACCGCGCGGGTCCTGCCGGTGGTGCGCGAGCTTGTGTCTGCTGGCGCGGTGGTCTCGGTGGACACGATCCACGCCGCCACGGCGCAGGCTGTGGTAGGGGCCGGTGCGCTGATCGTCAATGACGTCTCAGGCGGGCTCGCGGACCGGCGCATGCACGCCGTCGTGGCTGAGACCGGTGTGGTCTACATCTGCCAGCACTGGCGTGGCAGCCCCGAGACCATGGACCAGCTGACCGACTACGGTGGGGACGTCGTCGCCGGGGTCGAGGTTGAGCTGCGTCAGCGTCTGGACGAGCTTGAGGCCGCGGGCGTGAATCCTGCCCAGGTTGTCGTCGACCCGGGGCTGGGTTTCGCCAAGACCCATGAGCAGTCCTGGCAGCTGCTGGCAGCCACCGCCCGACTGCGAGAGGACCTCGGCCGCCCGGTTCTTATCGGCTCCTCGCGCAAGCGCTTCCTGGCTGCTGCCGCCGCCCCTGACCGCGCTGGTGATCCGCTCTCGCGCGATGCCGCCACCGCTGCTACCTCCGCCCTGGCCGGCGCTGCCGGAGCCTGGGCCGTCCGAGTCCACGAGGTCCCGGCAAGCCGGGACGCCGTCATGGCTGCCTCCCTCTGGAAGGAATCACGATGAGCACCGTCCTGACGCAGGACCAGATCCGACTGACCGGGCTATCAGCCCGCGGCTACCACGGCGTGCTGCCCAGCGAGCGCGAGGAGGGCCAGCTCTTCGTCGTCGACGCCGAGCTGCGCCTGGGCGCGTGCGGCACGGCCGTGGCGGCGGTGACAGACTCCCTGGGCGACGCCGTGGACTACTCCGCCGTGGCCGCCGCCATCGTCGACGTCATTGAGGGCGAGCCTGTCAACCTCATTGAGACCCTGGCCGCACGCGTGGCTCAGGCCGTGCTCGCCTTCGAGGCGGTCGGCGAGGTCAAGGTCACCGTCCACAAGCCGCAGGCACCGCTGGAAGTGGCTTTCGAGGACGTCTCAGTGACGATCGTGCGTCGCAGCGAGGAGGATGTGACTGCGGCGCCGTCGGCCAGCAGGTCGGCTGTTCTGGCCGGCCCCCCCGGCCGGCACCCGCCACGCCGGCCGCCCACGCCGCTGCGGCACTACTGCCCGAGAGTGAGGCGGAGTCCGCAGCCTCACGCGTGGAGCAGTCCGTTGCCGCGGAGCCCCTGGCGGTGGAGGACTCCTCGCCCCTGGCGCAGGAGCTTCCCGAGGCGCCGCTCGCCGTCCAGGCTCAGGACGCGCTCGTCGCAGGGATCGCGCCGGAGCCGCCCGCTCCGGCTGACCCGCTGGGAGGGCAGGCTCAGGCCGGCGTGGGGGGCCTCCGCCGTCGGGCTGGCTGGTGCCGCCGGCATGGCTGAGGCTGTGGGACTGCTGGATGAGGACGCCGCGGTACCGGTACAGGAGGAGGCCGCGCCCGAGGACCTGGCGGCGCCACTGACCGAGCCCGCGCAGGATGAGATTGCGCAGGATGAGGCTGGGCAGGAGTCTGCCGCGTCCGCGGAGCCGACGCCGGCTGACCAGGGAGGGCCGGCCCCGGCGCCAGCCCCTGAGCCTGCTCCCGCACCGCCGGCTCCACGCGACCTGCTGGCGCAGACCCCGGAGCAGGCGGTCGAGGCCGTCATCGCCCTGGGCGGCAACGTGGGAGGTGTTGTCCCGGCGCTGCGCCAGGCCGTGAGCACACTGCGCTCGACGCCGGGCGTGACAATCACTGACGTGGCCCCTCTGGCCCGCACGGCCGCCGTCGTCCCTGAGGGGGGAGCCGAGCAGCCCGACTACCTCAACACGGTGGTCCTGGTGACGACGACCCTTGCTCCGCGCGAGCTCCTGGCCGTGTGCCAGGGCCTGGAGGCTGATGCCGGCCGCGTGCGCACCGAGCCCAAGGGTCCGCGCACCCTGGACGCGGACATCATTACCTACGAGGGTGTGTCCTCGACCGACCCCGAGCTCACGCTGCCGCATCCTGCTGCCGCCCAGCGCGCCTTTGTCCTGGTGCCCTGGGCCCAGGCAGATCCCTTCGCTGAGATCGGGGACCAGTCCGTGGCCGCCCTGGCAGAGGTCGCTCCTGACCGTGAGGGTGTGCGTTGGCTCGCCCTGGACTGGCTGGACTCCGACCA
>OAXA01000218.1_pt1 | contig 10521 bp, 10 predicted proteins | sample 1501441 | NCBI WGS metagenome assembly OAXA01 (sample SAMEA2580299, study PRJEB22360) | human gut metagenome | biome: human gut; feature: human-associated habitat; material: faeces | place: Denmark | collected 2008/2010
GACGTCCTCGTGGGGCCGTCCCGGGCCGGGGCCCCCCCGCCGCGACTCCCTGCGCGCCTCGGCCGCCATGGCTCGCAAGGCCATGGACGACCCGAAGATCTCCTTCGCCTGGAACTCCAAGGTCGTCTCGCTCAACGGCGAGGCAGCCCTGGAGTCCGTCACCCTGGAGGACACCGTGACCGGCGAGCATCGCGAGCTGCCGGCCTCCGGCCTGTTCGTCGCGATCGGCCAGATCCCGCGCTCCGAGCTCGTGGCTGAGGTCCTCGACCTCGACGAGGCGGGCTACATCAAGGTCGAGGCTCCCAGCCAGCGCACCAAGATCCCCGGTGTCTTCGCCTGCGGCGACGTCGCTGACCCGGTCTACCAGCAGGCCATCACTGCCGCTGGCTCGGGCTGCCGCGCCGCCCTGGACGCTGAGCACTACCTCGCCTCACTCAAGGCCTGAGCGAGTCCTCGGCCCGCACACCTCGCGTCTACCCACGACCATCTTTCATCTCAGGAGAACTCCTATGTCCAACGCCCTTGATGTCACTGACGCCACCTTCTCTGACGAGGTCCTGTCCTCCACCACGCCCGTCGTCGTCGACTTCTGGGCCACCTGGTGCGGCCCGTGCCGCCAGATGGCTCCGATCGTCGACGAGGTCGCGGCCGAGCTCGGTGACCGGGTCAAGTTCGTCAAGGTCGACGTCGACGCTAACCCGGCGACGGCTCGTTCCTACGGCATCCAGTCCATCCCGACCTTCGCCGTCATCCGCGACGGCGAGGTCTTCCACCAGTTTGCCGGTTCTCGTCCCAAGGCTTCCTTCAAGGCCGAGGTCGAGAAGGTCCTGGCCTGAAGCAGGATCCTCAACCCGATCTGCTGCCTGCACCTCCTGCCTGAGCGTGCCTGAGCCGCACGAGCGCCGCCCACACACCGCGTGTGAGCGGCGCTCGTCATGTGGCGCCTGCGGTGCCCGTATGCGCCCACCAGTACACTGAGGCCGCACCCAGTGGCTTCTTTCCAAGGCGGAGGACATGCAGTTCATCTCCACGCGCGGGGGCATGGAGCCCCTCGGTTTCACCGACGTGCTCCTGTCCGGGCTCGCACCTGACGGCGGACTCGCTATCCCCTCCGAGGTGCCTCAGCTGGCGCTCGAGGACCTTGAGGACCTCAGGGACCTCAGTTACGCCGAGCTCGCCGCCCGGATCATCGGTCTGTACGCCACCGATATCGACGCCGAGGACCTGCGCACGCTCACTGCCCAGGCTTATGGGCCCCAGCGCTTCCCCTCCCCCGTGGTCCTGCTGACGTGCCTTGACGACGTCGCGCAGGGGCTTGGTCTCGTCGGCCTGTCTGAGGGCCCCACGATGGCTTTCAAGGACCTGGCCATGCAGTTCCTGGGGCAGGCCATCCCCTTCGTCCTGCGTGGTCGCAGCCAGGTCCTCAACATCCTTGGCGCGACGAGCGGGGACACTGGCTCTGCCGCCGAGCACGCCTTCCGCGGGCAGGACGGGGTGAGCGTCTTCATGCTCTCCCCCCAGGGCAGGATGAGCGACGTCCAGCGTGCCCAGATGTACAGCCTGGATGAGCCGAATATCCACAACATCGCCGTGGCCGGCGTCTTCGACGACTGCCAGAGGCTCGTCAAGACGATCAACGCCGATGCCGACTTCAAGCGCGAGTACTCCATCGGCGCCGTCAACTCGATCAACTTTGGTCGCATCGCCGCACAGATCGTCTACTACGTCTGGGCCTGGCTGCGCTGCACCGATGAGCTGACGGCCGCGGCACGAGCGGCCTACCGCGTGGACGTCGCCGTGCCGAGTGGGAACTTTGGCAACATCTACGCCGGCCACCTCGCGCGCAGCATGGGGGTCCCGATCCGCCGGCTCATCCTCGCCACGAACGAGAATGACGTCCTGGACGAGTTCTTCCGTACCGGCGTCTACGCACCGCGCTCAGGTGCCCAGACCCTGGCCACCTCCAGCCCCTCGATGGATATCTCCCGTGCCTCCAATCTGGAGCGCTTCATCCGTCAGCTCTTGGGTGAGGAGGACTTCGTGGCTGCGTGGGCACAGCTGGCGCGCAGCGGCCGCCTCGACCTCTCGGCGCACCGCGAGCGCATGAGGGAGGAGTTCGGCTTTGTCTCTGGCCGCTCCACCCACGCTGACCGCCTCGAGGCAATCCGCCGCGTCCACAGCGCAACCGGCTACCTCATCGATCCTCACACGGCCGACGGGGTCACCGTCGCCCTGCGTGAGAGGGAACCGGGCTTCCCCACGCTGGTCCTCGAGACCGCCAAGGCCGCCAAGTTCGGCGACACCGTTGCCCAGGCAATCGGCGAGCAGCCGCCCACTCCAGATGCCCTGCGGGTTCTTCTGGCCGCATCGCAGCATGTGACCGATATTGACGACGACGTTGCCGCACTGCGCCGCATCATCGTTGCCTCTGCCCTGTCCTGAGGCTGCCACCGGGCATTGCCGGTCCACTGGCTACGGATGTTTCACGTGAAACACTGACGCCGACCTTCTGCCACGTGACCACTGTCTCCTCCCTCGGTGGGCACGTGGCAGACTTGTCCTCTAGGCGCGGAAGGACCCGCCTGAGAGGAGCTGGACGTGACTGACGCGAACCAGGTACGTGGGAACCGACTCGACCCGTGGCTGGACTCCTACGCAGCACGAGCTCACGGGCTCCGAGCCTCGGAGACCAGGTCCCTCTTCGCCGTCGCCTCTCGTCCCGAGGTCGTCTCCTTGGCTGGTGGCATGCCCAACCTCAAGGACCTGCCGCTGGACCGCCTCGCTGACGCAACCGCTCAGATGATCCGCAAGGACGGCGGCCGCGCGCTCCAGTACGGCAATGGTCAGGGTCTACCGGCCCTGCGCGAGAAGATCCCGCAGATTATGGCTCTGGAGGGAATCGACGCCGACCCCGAGGACATCATTGTCACCACCGGGTCCCAGCAGGCCGTTGACATCATCACGGAGCTGTTTATCGACCCCGGTGACGTCATCCTGGCTGAGGCTCCGACCTACGTTGGCTCGCTCAGCATCTTCTCGACCTACCAGGCCGACGTCCAGCACGTAGCCATCGATGCTGACGGCGTCATCCCAGAGGCTCTCGAGGAACGCATCACCCAGCTCGAGCGCGAGGGTCGTTCCATCAAGTTCTTCTACTGCCTGCCCAACTTCCACAACCCGGCTGGCGTCACGCTCAGTGAGGAGCGGCGCCCGCAGGTGATCGAGATCTGCCGCCGCCACCACATCCTCATCGTGGAGGACAATCCGTACGGCCTGCTCGGATTCGAAGGGCAGACCTACACCGCTCTCAAGACCCTCGCGCCAGACGACGTGGTCTATCTCGGTTCCTTCTCCAAGATCTTCGCGCCCGGCTATCGCGTGGGATGGGCGGTGGCTCCGCCGGCGGTCCGGGACAAGATGAAGCTCGCTTCCGAGGCCGCCATCCTGTGTCCCTCCTCCGTGGGCCAGTACTCGATCGCCATGTACCTCGACCAGTTCGACTGGCGGGCTCAGATCCAGGAGTTCCGCGGCATGTACCGACGCCGTCGCGACGCCATGGTCTCTGCCCTCGACGAGTTCATGCCGATGTGCACATGGAACGTTCCTGACGGCGGCTTCTACGTCTGGGTCGGCTTGCCTGAGGGCCTAGACGCCAAGGAGATGCTGCCCCGGGCGGTCACGAACCTCGTCGCCTATGTCTCCGGCACGGCCTTCTATGCCGGAGGCCGGTCAGGTCGAGACCATATGCGCCTGTCCTTCTGCTACCCCGAGCCGGTGGAGATCCGTGAGGGCGTTCGGCGCCTGTCTGAGGTCGTCGCCCGTGACCTCGACCTTGTCACGCTCTTCGGCCCCGCCCGCTCCCGTCACGACGACGGCGTCGTCGCTCCCGCACCCGACCAGATCTGAGGACCACGATGAGCAGCACCACTCTCCTTTCCGCCGAGCCTCTTCGTATCGCCATCCTTGCCGGTGGCCTCAGCCATGAGCGCGATGTCTCCCTGCGCTCGGGCAACCGCGTGGCTCAGGTGCTCAAGCACCTGGGGCACACCGTCCTCGTCCTCGACGTCGATGCGCGCACCATCGCCTCGCTGCGCGCCTTCGGCCCGGACGTTGTCTGGCCGCTGGTCCACGGCGGTCCCGGTGAGGACGGCGGCCTTCAGAACATCCTCCTGGCCCTTGACCTGCCCTACGTCGGCACGCATTCCGACGGCTGCCAGCGCGCCTCCTTCAAGCCCACGGCCAAGGCGGGAGTCCGTGCAGCCGGGGTGAAGACACCCGACTCCCTCACGCTGCCGAAGGCCTACTTCTCCCAGCTCGGGGCCCAGGAGGTGCTGGGCACGGTCATGAGCCGGCTCGGTCTACCCGTCGTCGTCAAGCCCCAGCAGGGTGGATCCGGGCTCGGCGTCTCTCCCGCCTCCGATGCCGATCAGCTCCGCAACGCCATGGTGGCTTGCTTTGCCTATGACGAGCGGGCCCTCATCGAGGCCTACGTCGCAGGTCGCGAGATCGCTGTTTCGGTCGTCGATGCTGGCGAAGGCCCGCAGGCCCTACCGCCGGTCGAGGTCGTCACCGAGGGCCAGTATGACTTCGACGCCCGGTACAACCCGGGACGCTCGGAGTACTTCGCACCTGCCCGGCTCAGTGCCGAGGAGACCGCTCTCGTGCAGGAGACGGCTCTGAGCGTGCACCGCACACTCGGCCTGGGCAATGTCTCCCGCACGGACCTCATCCTCGACGAGCAGGGCACGCCATGGTTCATTGACGTCAACGTCGTGCCGGGAATGACCGAGACCTCCCTCCTCCCCCTCGCCGCAGAGGCTGCCGGTGACCTTCCCGGCCTCTACGACGCTCTCGTCCACCACCCGCTCGTCCGCTAGACCGGCTCCGCTGCCTGCCGCCCGGCGCGGTCCTCCGGCGCGTTCGCCGGCTCAGTCGCGCGGCGAGGCCGGTTGGTCCACGCGAAGACGGGGCGGGATGTTTCACGTGAAACATCCCGCCCCGTCTTCGCGTTCTCGCAGATCAGAGCTCACTTAAGTCCGTGCCCGGCGCCAGCGCACCGACGATCCTTGCCAAATCCTCCGATCCGGCGAACTCGATCGTAATCTTGCCCTTCTTCGCACCCTGGGTCACTTTGACGCGGGTATCAAAGACATCCGAGAGCCGACTCGACAGCTGGGGCATCGGCGTGCTGCGAGACCGCAAGACCGGCGCCTTCACGTCGCCGGCCGGCTCGTCATGAAGTGCCACCAGCTCCTCCGTGGCGCGCACGGACAGTCCTTCCGCGACGATGCGCTGAGCCAGGCGCTCCATGGCGGCGGCATCAGGAAGTCCCAGAAGAGCGCGCGCATGGCCAGCCGAGAGCACACCTGCTGCCACGCGTCGCTGCACAAGAGGCGGGAGCTTCATGAGGCGCAGCGTGTTGGAGATCTGCGACCGCGACCGCGCGATGCGCTGGGACAGCTCGGCGTGCGTACAGCTGAAGTCCTCGAGCAGCTGCTGATAGGCGGCTGCCTCCTCAAGAGGATTGAGCTGCACGCGGTGGAGGTTCTCCAGCAGCGCGTCACGCAGCAGGTCTTCGTCCTCCGTGTATCGCACCACCGCGGGTATCGTCTCGAGCCCCGCCTCCTTCGAGGCGCGCAGGCGCCGCTCACCCATGATGAGCTCGTAATGCGCTGCCTCACCGTCTGGCCCGTCCACGCGACGCACGACGATCGGCTGGAGCAGACCGACCTCCTTGATCGAGGCCGCCAGCTCAGCGATGTCGTCGTCGTCGAAAACCTGGCGAGGCTGCCGGGGGTTTGGCTGGATGAGCGCCACCGGGAGATCCGCAAAGGTCGCTCCAGGCACGGGCATGAGCGCGTCGCCGTCAGCAGATGCCGCGTCGTCACCCCGCACGGAGCTCACTGCCGCCTTCGGAGCAGCCCCGGCCTGGGCCGCAGCCTCGGTTGGCCACCCGGCACCCTGAGCGCCCTGGCGACCCGGCGAAGATGTTTCACGTGAAACCGCACTTCCGCGCTCGGCACCTCCCGCCGCACCCGATGTTTCACGTGAAACATCACCGCCCTTGCGACCGCCCCGCTTCGAGGCCTGCATACGCTTGGAGGGAGCGAGCAAAGTCGAGGCGATGTCAGCCGCGTGAGACGAGCCTTCGCCGTCGTGCGCCTGAACGGAGCCACCCGCTGGGAAGAAGACGTCCGTGGGACGCCGCGAGGGGTTCTCTGCCTGCGCCTCCGGGATGAGCGCCTGCAGTCCGCGCCCCAGTCCTCGCTTCTTCTGTGCCATCAGTTCTCCTCCTGGGCAGGGCTGCCGCTGCCACGTTGCGCAATCTCTTGAGCCAGGACCTTGTAGGCCACCGCACCCGTCGACCGGGGATCCCAGTAGACCACAGGCGCGCCGAAAGAGGGAGCCTCCGCAATGCGCACCGACCGCGGAATCTTCGTTTGCAACGTTGCCTGCGGGAAGTAGGTCCTTACCTCATCCTCGACGTCGCGAGCCAAGGTGGTGCGCTTGTCAAACATCGTCAAGACAATCATGGACACCCGCAAGGCAGGATTATGGATCTGCGCAATCCTGTCCACCGAGCGTGTGAGCAGAGCAAGACCCTCCAGTGCGTAGTACTCCGCCTGCATCGGGATGAGCACCTCACCGGCCGCCACGAAGGCGTTGATCGTCATGATGCCCAGGCTCGGTGGGCAGTCGATGAGGATGTAGTCCAGCCGCTCCAAGCCGGCCTCGCTGCGTCCGATGAGGTACTCGCGCAGGGCGAGGCGCAGACGCGACTCACGCTGGGGAGAGTTGATGAGCTCGATCTCTACCGCAGCGACATCGATCGAGGAGGGTACGCACCACAGGGTGGGCGCGAACCTCGTCTGCACGGCTACGTCAGCGATTGGTCTCCCCTCGACCATGACGTCGTAGAGCGTCACGTCCTCCTCGCCATGCGGTACACCCAGTGCCGTCGAGGCATTGCCTTGGGAGTCTGCGTCGATGACGAGCACGTTGAGCCCCGCCTCGGCGAGCGCGGCGGCGACGTTGACCGTCGTCGAGGTCTTGCCGACTCCACCCTTCTGGTTCGCCACTGCGATGACCCGGGTCTGCTCGGGTCGATCCAGACCCGCGGTGGTCACCTGGTTCAACGCGGCGTGATCCGCCCGAAGCTGGTCGAAGATGGACGAATCTGACAAACCTGTCCTCCTCGGACGACCGGATCTGCGGGGTCACTCCCCCAGGCAGCACAGTCTACGTGAGTCCACCGACACGCAGAGCGGGGCCACCGCATACTGCAGTGACCCCCGCTTGGCCAGGCCTCATCCCCGGCGCTCAGTACCCTCGACGTCCGCCGGGCGCCGCATCATCCACGCCGACGACGGACCTCGACCACTCGGGTCAGCTCCTCGCCCGGTGTCACGACCTCGTGAATAACGGCCGGCTCGAGCTTCGCCTTCTTGATGACGTACTTCGCGTCGTCAACCTCCTGCTGGGCCTTGGCACCCTTGAGGGCGAGCAGACTGCCACCCGGGCGCAGCAGGCCAGAGGTCAGCCGCACCAGCTTGCTCAGGTTCGCCACGGCGCGCGCGGTGACCGCGTCGTAACGGTCCTTGATCTCCTCAGCCCGAGCACGTCGTATCGTGACGTTGTCCAGGTCGAGCTCGGCAACGACGAGCTCGAGCCACTCAACCCGACGCTCCATCGTCTCAATAAGCGTTACCTCTAGATCGGGTCTCATTAATGCGACTACGATCCCTGGGAAGCCGGCGCCGGACCCGACGTCAGCCACGCTGCCTCGCCGAGGCAGAAAGGGAACCACGGCCGTCGAGTTGACGATGTGCCGGGACCACAACCGCGGAAGCTCGCGCGGGCCCACCAGGCCCCGCAGCTCCCCCTCAGCGACCAGCATGTCCGCGAAGTGCTCGGCCGCGGAAAAAGCGACGCCGAACAGCTCGCGCATCTCCTGGCTCGGCTGCTCGAAGTCCTCGGCTGCCTGCGCCACCTGCGCTGCGGCCTCACTCTCCGCGTCCCCGCCAGGGTGGCGCTCCCCCATCTGGCTCGTCATGGCGATTCTCAGTCCTGCTCGGCGTCCTCGCCGGCCTCATCCTGCGTGTGGGCAGGCAGGACGACGACGTGACGGTGCGGCTCGGCACCCTCGGACTCTGAGACCAGGCCCGCGGCCGCGACGACGTCGTGGCAGACCTTGCGCTCGAAGGGGTTCATCGGCTCCAGGGCAACGACCTCGCCGGTGGCCTGGACCTTCGCCACGGCCTCCTGGGCCACCTTGGTCAGCTCAGCACGCCGAGCGGCCCGGTAGCCATTGATGTCCAGCATGAGGCGGGAGCGGTTGCCGGTGCGGGCCTGAACGGCCAGGCGGGTGAGCTCCTGGACAGCCTCGAGCACCTCGCCATCACGACCCACGAGGTCGGCGAGCTCACGCTCGTCCCCCTCCTCCGAGGCCACGATGGCGACCGAGGCACGGCCGTGGTCGATGTCAATGTCAATGTCGCCGCCGAGGTCAGCGATATCGAGGAGCTCCTCGAGGTAGTCGGCACCGATCTCGCCCTCTTCCTCGAGGTGCTTGACGGCGGTGGAGGCGCTGGTTTTCTCACTCATCTGAGGTTCCGTTCTCTAGGTCCTGGGTGGGGCTGGCTCAGCGCGACTGGCGCTTCTTGCCGTTGGACTTCTTACGCTGCTGACGCTGGCGCGCGCGCTTCTCATAGCGACGCCGAGCGATCTCCTCAGGAGTCAGACCCACGATATTGGTCTCGATCTCCTCGATCGCCTCCTCCTCGTCGCTAGCCGCCTGGTAGCGCTCCTCCTCAGTCATCGAGACGTTCGCAGAGGCCCGCTTCTGGCGGTTCTTGCGCACGGGCTGGACACGCTGACCACCCGTCTTGCCAGCGGCCTCGAGCTCAGCAGCGCGCTTGGCTGCCTCTTCCTCCTCCAGACTCGGCAGACCCTTGCGGGCGCGCTTGGCGTTGACGCGTGCGCGGTACTTCTTCTCGGCCTCAGAGCCGGGCGCCGGCATGTTGCGGATCGTGAGGAACTGCTGCCCCATGGTCCACAGGTTGGTCGTCACCCAGTAGACCAGCACACCGATCTGGAACTGGACGCCGGTGAAGGCGAAGAAGATCGGCATGATCGTCATCATCATGCGCTGGGAGCGCATCATGGGGTTGTCCGAGTTCTTGCTCGACTCGGGCATGTTCTTCATCGTCAGCTGGGCCATGGTGTACCACTGGCTCACCGACATCGCGATGATCATGATGACCGTGACAACCTTGGTCGTCACGTCCGAGGAGTTCATGAAGGACTCAGACAGGTGCGCTCCAAAGAGCGTGGAGGCCTGGACGTCCTCGGCCAGCTGGGCGGTCAGCGGCCCGATGGAGTCGTGGTTCGCGTAGGTTCCGGTCGCCACGGCCTGCAGCGAGGCCAGCACCCGGAACAGGGCGAAGAAGACCGGCATCTGCACCAGGATCGGCATGCACGAGGAGAAGGGGTTGGTGCCGTGCTTGCGGTACAGCGCCATCATCTCCTCCTGCTGGCGCTGGCGGGAGGCGGGATCCGTCTTGCCCTTGTACTTGGCCTGGAGAGCCTGGAGCTCGGGCTGCATGAGCTGCATGCCGCGGCTGGCACGAATCTGCTTGACGAACAGCGGCATGATGAGCAGCCGCACGAAGATCGTCAGACCCACGATCGACAGCACCCAGGCCACTCCCGGGCCGTCAGGCAGGCCAATGAAGACCAGGGCCTTGTGGATGTAGACCATGACCCAGGCAACGGCCACCTTCAGCGGCCAGAGGATCGCGTCCATTGCACTCCTTGTGATGGGGCGTGGCCGCCAGTGTCATGCGGCCACCGGCCGGATGGACCGGCCACGGCTTGGGTCAGAGCGACGACGTCGCCGCACCTGCCTCGGGTCGAGGGATGTCGTGGGGGTAGCGATAGTGCCACTGGCCGGGCTCCGGCACGTGATCCACTCCCCCGCGCGTCAAGGGGTTGCAGCGCATCAGACGCCACAGCGTCAGCACGATCCCCTTGACCACGCCGTGCACCTGGACCGCCTCGACGGCGTAGGCCGAGCAGGTCGGGTAGTAACGGCACCGGCGCGGCAGCGCCGGGGAGACCCAACGCTGGTAGAAGCGAACCCCCGCCAGGAACACACGTGCTCCCAGGCCTTGACGCCTGGGGCTCATGACCCACGACCTTGGCGCCGTGGCTTCCCGGAGCGACCGCGCTCCAGCAGCCGATCGAGATCGGCGGCCAGCTCCTGGCTGGTGGCACCGTCCGCACCGGCCAGGCCTCGCAGCACGATCTTGGCGCCCGGCTCCAGGCCAGCCACCCGATCGCGCATGAGCGCACGCACGCGACGCTTGATCCGGTTGCGGTGCGTTGCCTTGGCCACCTGCTTCTTAGGCACGACGACGCCGACGAGGGCCGGGGTCGTGTCCCCGGCCTCGCCGGCGCTGTAGTGGATGACGAGCCTGCGGCTGCCCGCGCGGGCACCCGCACCCCCCCCCAGCACGAGCG
>OAXA01000232.1_pt1 | contig 9943 bp, 7 predicted proteins | sample 1501441 | NCBI WGS metagenome assembly OAXA01 (sample SAMEA2580299, study PRJEB22360) | human gut metagenome | biome: human gut; feature: human-associated habitat; material: faeces | place: Denmark | collected 2008/2010
CTGCAGGCGCCCAGGTACTGGTCACCATCGGCCAGGGCGCCGCACCCGCCGCGCAGGCGGCGCGCGCGGCGGGGGTGCATACTATCGAGCTGCCAGATGCCCAGGCCGCGATCGAGCTGCTGGACGGCGGCCACTCACCCCTCAGGCCGGCGGACGCCGTCCTGATCAAGGGATCTCATGGTTCGGGCGCCTGGCGCGTGGCTGACCACCTGACCGCCACTGACAAGGAGGACTAGCCTGATGACTGCGATCCTCGTTTCCGCCGCGGTGGGGCTGATGGTCTCGCTGCTGGGGACCCCACTGCTCATTCGTTTCCTGCACGCGCGCGAGTACGGCCAGTTCATCCGTCAGGACGGCCCTCAGGGCCACTTCACCAAGCGCGGCACCCCGACGATGGGCGGGCTGGTCATCATCGCCGCCACGGTCCTGGGCTACGCGGTGGCCAACCTCGTGGAGATGCGGGTACCGCGGGCCTCGGGAGTCCTCCTGCTCTTCCTCGTGGTCGGACTGGGCCTGATCGGCTTCCTGGACGACTTTGAGAAGATCTCTCGGCAGCGTTCCCTGGGCCTCAAGGCCTGGCAGAAGATCGTGGGCCAGGCCCTGATCGGGATCGGCTTCTCGGTGGCGGCGCTCTTCTTCGCCGATCGCAACGGCCTGACGCCGGCCTCCACACGTATCTCCTTCGCCCGCGACTCCGCGATCGACCTGGCAGCCGGAGGGATGGTGCTGGGCATCATTCTGTTCGTCCTGTGGGCGAATTTCCTCATCACCGCCTGGTCCAACGCGGTCAACCTCACCGATGGTCTTGACGGCCTGGCAGCGGGAGCCTGCGCCATGGCCTTCGGTGCCTACACCCTCATTGGCGTGTGGCAGTCCAACCAGTCCTGCCAGTACGCCCACACCGACACCGTGGCCACCATGTGCTACCAGGTGCGTGACCCGCGCGACCTGGCCATGATCGCTGCCGCCCTCATGGGAGCCTGCTTCGGCTTCCTGTGGTGGAACGCCTCGCCTGCCAAGATCTTCATGGGGGACACCGGCTCCCTGGCCCTGGGAGGGGCCTTCGCCGGGCTGTCGATCCTGACCCGCACCGAGTTCCTCGCCGTGGTCATCGGTGGGCTGTTCCTGGCCGAGGTCCTCTCCGACGTCATCCAGGTCGCCTCCTTCAAGGCCACGCGCAAGAGGGTCTTCCGTATGGCTCCGATTCACCACCACTTCGAGCTGCTGGGGTGGAGCGAGGTCAATGTCGTCATCCGCTTCTGGATCGTGGCCGGGGTCTGCGTGGTCGCCGGGCTCGGGCTGTTCTACGCGGAGTACTGGATGGCCTGACCACACCGGCAGGAGGACCAAGGATCTGTCTCCTCCCGCACAACCCCTGATCCGTACCAGCGAGGAGCCGTGAGCACCACGAACACCGTCACCCCTGAAAGCGCAGACATCATCAAGGACCTGGTCGGAGCCCGGGTGGGCGTTGTGGGGCTGGGGCGTACCGGCACCGCCGTCGTCGAGGTCCTGTCAACCCTGGGTGCGCAGGTGAGCGTCTTCGACTCCCGCCCCGACGCCCTGGAGGCCCTGCCGGCAGGGGTGAAGCCTGCCTCGGTCGCCGTGGGCGAGGCGCAGGCGGTGGCTGAGGCGATCGCGGGCTCGCAGCTGCGGTTGCTCATCGTTTCCCCGGGCGTGCCGGCCACCGGCGCGGTGGCGCGCTCCGCGCGAGATCGTGGCATCGAGACCTGGAGCGAGATCGAGCTGGCCTGGCGCCTGCAGCGCTCCACCCACCCTGAGGTCCCCTGGATCACGGTGACCGGCACGGACGGCAAGACGACGACGGTCGGGATGCTCTCGGCCATCCTCACCGCTGCTGGGCTTGAGGCTCCGGCAGTCGGCAATATCGGCGTGCCCACGATCTCCGTAGTCGCTGCTGGAGGCGCGCAGGCGCTGGCCGTAGAGCTGTCCAGCTTCCAGCTGCACACGACTCATAGCCTCAGTCCTCTGGCCGCGGCCTGCCTCAATCTCTCAGCCGACCACCTGGACTGGCACGGTGGCATGGAGGCCTACGCCGCTGACAAGTCCCGCGTCTACACCCACGCCCAGCGCGCTGCGGTCTACAACCTGGCTGACCCTGCGACACTGCGCATGGTCGAGCAGGCCGACGTCGTCGAGGGCTGCCGCGCGATCGGCTTCGGCCTGGGAGCCCCCGGGCTGGGGCAGGTTGGACTGGTTGAGGACGTCATGGTTGATCGTGCCTGGCACCCGCGGCGCCACCATGAGGCCGCCGAGCTGGCCACGTTGGCGGACCTGGCCCACCTGGCACCTGGAGGCGAGGTGGACCGCCTGCCGGCTCATATCGCTGCCGATGCCCTGGCCGCTGCCAGCCTGGCGCTGGCCCACCCCCAGGTCCAGGCGGACCTGGGCGCGGTGGCGCGGGGACTGCGTGCCTTCACCCCTGGTGCGCACCGGCTGGTCACGGTGGCCGAGGGGGCCGGCGTGACCTGGGTCGACGACTCCAAGGCCACCAACGCCCACTCCACCCAGGCCGCGTTGAGCTCAGTGCGCCCGGGCAGCGCGGTGTGGATCGTCGGAGGGGACACGAAGGGAGCCGACCTTCACGAGCTCGTGGCTCGCGTGCGCCCCTACCTGCGCGGCGCCGTCGTCATCGGAGCCGACCCGACCCCGGTGCTCCAGGCGCTGGAGGACGAGGCGCCTGACCTGCCTCGTCGCGTGGTGCCTGCGGCCAGCGCCCGCGAGGTCATCGAGGAGGCGGTCCGGCAGGCCTCGGCCATGGCACAGGAGGGAGACACGGTCCTGCTGGCACCTGCGGCGGCCTCCTGGGACCAGTTCACCAGCTACGCCGAGCGCGGTGACATGTTCGCCCAGGCCGTGCGTGCCCAGGCTGGCGTGGACCAGGACCGCCAGCCATGAGCCAGGAACAGCCCGCGCCGCGCCCGCAGCGCTCCCGGCCTTGGTGGCGGGTCCTGACCGGACCCGATGGCCCGGTCCCGGGTGAGAGGGCCTCGCTGACCTACTACACGCTGCTCATTGCCTCACTCTTCCTCCTGGTCCTGGGCCTCATCATGGTCTTCTCGGTCCAGTCCGTCACCGTGGCGGCCCAGGGAGGCAACGCCTACGCGGCCTTCGCCCGCTACCTCGTCATCGCGCTGGTCGGGCTGGCGGCCATGTTCGCGGCCTCCCGGGCCTCCGTGCCCCTGCTCAAGCGCCTGACGCTGCCGGTCCTGGGCGCCTCGATGGCGTTGCAGTGCCTGGTCTTCGTCCCAGGCGCCAGCCGCTGCGCCGGTGGAAACTGCAACTGGGTGGCTGTGCCCCTCATCGGCACCGCCCAGCCCTCGGAGTTCATCAAGCTGGGGCTGGCGCTGTACACCGGATGGGTTGTTGTGCGTCACGGGGGCAGGTTCGGCTCGGTCAGGAGCACCCTGCTCATGCTGGCTCCCGCGGCCGTGGCCATCATGCTGGTCATGGGCGGTGGAGACCTGGGGACCGTGGTCATCATGGTCATGCTCATGGCCGGGGCACTGTGGATGGCGGGACTGGGCCGGGGCTGGTTCCTGGTCCTGGGCGGTGTGGGGCTGGTGGGCTTTGCCGGCGGAACCATGCTCTCGGCCAACCGTCGTGCGCGCATCATGGCCTGGCTCAATCCGGAGGGCTCTGATCCTCTGGACGTGGGCTACCAGCCTCTCCACGGCCGCTACGCCATGGGCACCGGAGGCTGGGGCGGGGTCGGCCCAGGGTCCTCGCGTCAGAAGTGGGGGTACCTGACTCAGGCGGACTCCGACTACGTCTTCGCGGTCCTGGGCGAGGAGCTGGGACTGGTAGGCACCGTCGTCGTCATCGTGCTCTTCGCGGTGGTGGGCTGGTGCTGCGCGCGCATTATCCGCCGCAGCAACGACCTGTACGTCAGTGTGGTCACCGGCGGCATCATGGCCTGGATCGTGGGCCAGGCACTGGTCAACATGAGCGTGGTGGTCGGGCTCCTGCCGGTGCTGGGACGCGAGGACCCGTTGCTGGGCTTGCCGCTGCCACTGATCAGCGCCGGCGGGTCCTCCCTCATCTTCGTGCTCCTGGCCATCGGCGTGCTGCTGTCCTTCGCGCGCCAGGAGCCCGGCGCGCCCGAGGCCTTCGCCGCTCGGGTGGGAGCGATGCGTCGTAGCCTGTCCGTCGTCACATCTCGCAGGAGGAACCGTGCCTGAGACCCAGGACCACCCGCTTCGCGTGCTGCTGGCCGGAGGAGGAACCGCCGGTCACGTCAACCCGCTGCTGGCCACGGCCGCGGCGTTGGGCGAGCCCGGCCTGGCCGGCAGCCGGGACGCCGAGCTGCTCGTGCTGGGCACCAAGGAGGGGCTGGAGGCAGACCTCGTCCCGCAGGCCGGCTACGAGCTGGCACTCGTGCCGCGTGTGCCCATGCCTCGGCGGCCCGGGCCTGCTCTGGTCAGGCTTCCGGCGCGCCTGCGTGGTGCCGTGCGTGCGGCTCGTGAGGCCATTGAGCGCGTCGAGGCCGACGTCGTGGTCGGCTTCGGCGGATACGTGTCCACCCCGGCCTACCTGGCTGCGCGCCAGGCAGGGGTTCCGGTGGTCATCCACGAGCAGAACGCCCGCCCAGGGCTGGCCAACCGGCTGGGAGCGCGCTGGGCCAAGGCGGTGGCGCTCACCTTCGCCTCCACCCCGCTCGCCGCGCGCCACGGGCGCACGGAGGTGACCGGACTGCCTCTGCGTCCGGCGATCGCTGATCTCGTTGCCTCTCAACGCTCTGCGCAGCTCAAGGCACGCTCCCGCGAAGAAGGTGCCCAGGCGCTGGGCCTGGACCCCAGCGCCCCCACGCTGCTGGTCACCGGTGGCTCCCTGGGCGCGCAGCGTCTCAACGAGGTCATGGCCGAGTCCCTGGCGTCCCTGCCCGAGGGGCTCCAGGTGCTGCACCTGACCGGACGCGGCAAGGACGCCGCGGTGCGTAGCGCGTTGGAGGGTGCCGTGGCGGCCGGTGCGGTTAGTGCTGAGGCAGCAGGGCGCTACCACGTCCTGGACTACCTCACGCAGATGGAGCAGGCCTATGCCTGCGCCGACGGCGTCATCTGCCGCTCCGGCGCGGGCACAGTGGCCGAGCTGACTGCTCTGGGCCTGCCGGCGCTCTACGTGCCCCTGCCTGTGGGCAACGGGGAGCAACGCCTGAACGCGGCCGACGTCATCGCCGCCGGTGGCGGGCCGCTCCGGCCCCCACCCCGGCCCCCACCCCGCCGCCGGTGGCGGGCGGCTCGTGCCCGACGCCGAGCTCAACGTGGCCCAGGTGCGTGCCTTCACGCAGGTGCTCACCGATCCGCAGGCGCATGAGGCCATGGCGCAGGTCGCTGCCTCGACCGGGGTGCGTGACGGCGCAGCGCGGCTGGCTGATCTCGTACGGCAGGTCGCTGGCACCGGTGACCGCGTAGCCGGGAGCGAGGAGAAGAGTGATGACGACGCAGCATGACCACACGACGGCGGACCTGGCCGGTTCCTCCTTCCACCTCATCGGGGTGGGGGGAGCTGGCATGAGCGTCCTCGCCCAGCTGTTGGCCGAGCAGGGTGCGCACGTCACCGGCTCTGACGCGCACTCCAGCCCGGCGCTGGAGCAGCTGCTCGCCCAGGGCCTGGAGGTCCGGGTGGGCCATGACGCCGACGCGGTGCCCCCCGAGGCCACGGTCGTGGTCTCCACGGCGATCAAGGAGACCAACCCCGAGCTGGTCCGGGCACGTGGCCGTGGCCAGGAGGTCATCCACCGCTCTCAGGCCCTGGCCCTGGCCGCGCGGGGGCGGAGCATGGTGGCGGTGGCCGGGGCCCACGGCAAGACCACGACCTCTGGCATGCTGGCCGAGGCCCTGACCGAGCTGGGCTGGGACCCCTCTTTCGCCATCGGGGGAGTCGTGCGGGCGCTGGGCAGCGGTGCCCATCTGGGGGCCGGACAGGTCCTTGTCGCCGAGGCGGATGAGTCTGACCGCTCCTTCCTCAACTACGCCCCTGCGGTCGAGATCGTCACCAACGTCGAGCCCGATCACCTGGACACCTACGGCACGCGCGAGGCCTTCGAGGAGGCCTTCCTCGACTTCTCGCGGCGCCTGGTAGCCGGAGGGCTTCTCATCGCCTGTGCCCAGGATCCGGGAGCCCTGCGCCTGGCTCGTGCCGCGGCTGGTGAGGGCCGGCGAGTGGTCACCTACGGCAGCCTCAGCCCGGCTGAGCTACCCGACCAGGACCTGGTCGGGCTGGCTCACGTCGAGTTGGAGGTTGAGGAGCACCCGGCTCAGGGCACGCGCTCGCGCCTGACCCTGTGGACGACGCCGACCAGCCACGACGAGCCGGTCAGCCTTGAGCTCTCAGTGCCTGGTGAGCACGTGGCCCTGGACGCGGCGGCGGCCTGGGCCTGTGGCGTGGAGCTGGGAGCGCAGCCCCAGGCCATGGCCCGTGCCCTGGGAGCCTTCGGAGGGACCAAGCGGCGTTTCGAGGATCGCGGCGAGGTTGGCGGGGTGCGTGTGGTTGATGACTATGCCCACCATCCCACCGAGATCCAGGCCTTGGCGACGGCGGCTCGTGAGGTGGCCCAGGCGCGCGGAGGCCGGCTTCTCATCCTCTTCCAACCTCACTTGTTCTCCCGGACCCAGGCCTTTGCCGAGCGCTTTGGTCAGGCGCTGAGCCTGGCTGATCTCGTCGTCGTCACGGCCGTCTACCCGGCTCGGGAGGCCCAGGAGGACTTCCCGGGGGTGAGCGGGCGCACCGTGAGCGAGCACGTTCCTGGTTGTCGCTACCTCGCTGACCGCGTGGAGGCGGCCCGCAGCCTGGCCGACGCGGCCCAGAGGGGGGACCTGCTGCTGACCGTCGGGGCGGGTGACGTCACCGAGATGGGCCAGGTGATCCTGGACCGGCTGGCCGAGCGTGGCCTGGACGGTCCTGGCGGGGAGGCCGCGTGAGGAAGCCCAGCCCGCCGCGGCCCGAGCCTGGCGCTGAGGTCGCCGGCCACGGCGAGGTGTGGCGGCAGGAGACCAGCGCGGACCTGTCCGTGTTCGCACGCCGCGGGGAGCGCAGCGAGACCGGGCTCGGCCAGGCACGCGACCGTGTGGTCTCTACCGGCCTGGCTGACCGGCTGGCCGAGCGGCGTCGTGCGCTGCGCACGCTGCGACGCCGTCGGGTGTGGATGGCTGGTGCCGTCCTCATCCTCGTCCTCGCCCTGGCGTGGACGGTGCTCTGGTCTCCGTTGCTCGGGCTGCGTGGCTCTGAGATCACGGTCTCCGGCTCGGACTCCAGCGTCTCGACCGAGCAGGTGCGTGAGCTGCTTCAGGACCAGGAGGGAACGAGCCTGGTGCGGCTGGACCTGCGGCAGGCCGCACGGACCGTGACGGACGGGCTGGTGCGTGTGCGCTCGACGCAGGTGACGCGTTCCTGGCCTCACGGCTTGACCGTCTCCCTGACCATGCGGGTGCCGGTGGCCGTGCGGCAGGTCGACCAGTCCTACGAGGTACTCGACGGCGACGCGGTGGTCCTGGAGACCACGGACACCCCGCCTGAGGGTCTGGTGAGGATCACGGATCCTGAGGACGGTGGGCTCAGCGGCACCCAGGTGGCCGCGGTGGCCCAGGCCGTCGGCGCGCTGGACGTGGCGACCCGAGCCCAGGTCGCCTCTGGATCGGCCTCGTCATCGGGGCAGGTCACCCTGGTCCTGACCAGCGGGGCGAGCGTGCAGTGGGGGGACACTGAGGAGATGGCGCTCAAGGCGCAGGTGCTCAAGGTGCTGCTGGCCCAGGAGGCCAGCGTCTACGACGTCTCCTCGCCACACAGCCCGACCACCTCGTGAGCTGGTGAGCGGCAGACGGTGACCGGACGGGAGGTGCGGAACACGCGTCGAACACGCCGAGGCAAATCCGCGGCGCGCGGCGCGACGGACCATAGCGTTACTCCCGTCATCGAGAGAATGACATAAGTATATACCTCAACTTGAGGTTGAGGGTCGGGGAGCCCTTGCGGCTCGGTACCAAGCGCGGAGGCACACAGTGGCGGAGTCCCAGCACTACCAGGCAGTTATCAAGGTGGTGGGCGTCGGCGGTGGCGGCGTCAACGCCGTCAACCGCATGATCGAGTCCGGGCTGCGCGGTGTGGAGTTCATCGCCGTCAACACCGATGCCCAGGCACTGCTCATGTCTGATGCGGACACCAAGCTGGACGTCGGCCGTGACCTGACCCGAGGCCTCGGAGCCGGAGCGGACCCCTCCATCGGTCGCAAGGCGGCTGAGGACCACGAGGATGACATCCGTGAGGCCCTGGACGGCGCGGACATGGTCTTCGTCACCGCCGGTGAGGGTGGTGGCACCGGCACCGGTGCGGCCCCCGTGGTCGCCCGGGTCGCCCGCGAGCTTGGCGCGCTGACCATCGGCGTGGTGACCCGTCCCTTTGCCTTCGAGGGACGTCGCCGCGCTACCCAGGCTGACGACGGCGTGAAGAACCTCCGCGAGGCCGTCGACACCCTTATCGTCATCCCCAACGACCGGCTGCTGCAGATCGCCGACCGCGGCATCAGCGTCGTCGACGCCTTCAAGCAGGCCGATCAGGTTCTCCTCCAGGGTGTCCAGGGCATCACCGAGCTCATCACCACCCCGGGTCTGATCAACGTCGACTTCAACGACGTCAAGTCCGTCATGCAGGACGCCGGCAGCGCCCTCATGGGCATCGGCTCGGCCACGGGGGAGGGGCGTGCGCTGGCCGCCACCGAGCAGGCCATTGCCTCCCCGCTGCTGGAGTCCTCGATCGACGGCGCTCACGGCGTCCTGCTCTTCTTCCAGGGTGGCTCCGACCTCGGCCTGTTCGAGGTGTCTGAGGGGGCTGAGCTCGTGCGCGAGTCGGTCCACCCTGAGGCCAATATCATCGTCGGTGCGGTGGTCGACGGCGCGCTGGGCGACGAGCTGCGCGTGACGGTGATCGCGGCCGGCTTTGACGCTGAGCCCGTCTCTGCCGGCAGCCTGGAGGGTGCGCTCACGCGTGAGAGCCGGGCCAAGGCGCAGGCCAAGCCGGCCGGCGCTGCAGCGCCCCAGACCCCGGCCCGCGGCGCTCACGCCGCCGAGAACCCCGTGTCCCGGCCGGCGCCGCAGGTCTCCAGCCCGGCTCCGGCGGCTCCCACGGCCCCCACCAGCGAGGTGCCGGCCTACGTTGACGACCTCGCCCCCGAGGCGGCCGTGGAGCTGGAGGTTCCCCGGCTCATGGGCGCCGACGCCGAGTCCGACGAGATCGACCTGCCTGACTTCCTGCGCTGAGCACGTTCATGACGCCTGACGCCCCCTCGCCCCGGTCCGCGCCCGAGGCAGGGGGCGTTGGTGCACCCCTCCTCCTGCCCCTCGACCTCGGTCCGGCAGCCCGAGGCGTGTTCACTACCCGCTTGTGGCCCGGTGACACTGCCTCGCACCACGATCCCTACCGGGGTCTCAACCTCGCGGCGCACGTCGGAGACAGCCCCGAGCACGTCCAGGCCGCCCGGCGCGCCCTGGAGCTGGCGCTGGGGCTGGGGCAGGGAGCCGACGGCGAGGTGGGGCCGGGGGTGGTGGCCTGGATGGACCAGGTGCACTCCGCCGTCGTCGCCACCGCCTACCGCGCTGGGGGACGTGGGGACGTGCCGCGAGCCGATGCGCTCATCCTGGACCGAGCGGACCCGCGGTGCGAGGGCGTGGCTGGGGTCGGGGTCCTGGTGGCCGACTGCGTCCCGCTGCTCCTGGCCTCCCAGGACGGACGCGTGGTGGCAGCTGTGCACGCGGGTCGTCGGGGCATGCTCGACGGCGTGGTGGCTGCAACGCTGGACGAGCTGGAACGGCGCGGCGTGGGTGCGGGCCAGCTGTGGGCCGCGATCGGTCCGTGTATCTGCGGGCAGTGCTACGAGGTGCCCGAGCAGATGCAGGCCGCGAGGCCCCCCCCCCGGGGAGGCGACGTTATC
>OAXA01000235.1_pt1 | contig 9882 bp, 9 predicted proteins | sample 1501441 | NCBI WGS metagenome assembly OAXA01 (sample SAMEA2580299, study PRJEB22360) | human gut metagenome | biome: human gut; feature: human-associated habitat; material: faeces | place: Denmark | collected 2008/2010
GAAAACATGGAAAAAACTTTTGTTGGGATTTGCAGGGATCTTTGCTTTGACGACTTTAGCAGCTTGTTCTTCGTCGAAGGACACTTTGGAAAAGGTACAAGATAAAGGAACTTTGACAGTTGCTCTTAATCCACACTTTGCTCCTTTTGAATTCAAGACAATCCAAAATGGTAAGGATACGATTGTTGGAGCTGATGTCGAAATTGCTAAGGCTATTGCAGATGAGCTTGGTGTAAAAGTCAAATTCTCTGAAATGTCTTTTGATAATGTCTTGGCCAATGTTCAATCTGGTAAGGCAGACATTGCCATTTCAGGAATCTCAGCTACTGAAGAACGTCAAAAAATCTTTGATTTCTCAGATACCTACTATGAGTCTGAAACAGTTCTTGTTGTTAAAAAAGATGCGACAGGAACTTACAAACAAACCGGTGATTTTGCTAAAAAATCTGTAGCCGTTCAAAAAGGTTCTATTCAAGAAAACATCGCCAAAGCCAACTTGTCAGATGCTAATGTGGTATCCTTGGCACAACCTGGTGAAGCTATCAATGAATTGAAATCTGGTCAAGTTGAAGGAGTGGTTCTTGAAAAAGCCATTGCACAAGGTTATGTAGATCAAAACAGTGATTTAGCTGTGTCAGACATTGCGCTCAAGTCTGATTCAAAAGATGCCTATGCTGTCGCAATGCCTAAAGGAAGCGATAAGCTAAAAGCAAAGGTTAATAAGGTTATCGCTAAACTCAAAAAAGAAGGTAAGATTGACAGCTATGTTCAAGATGCCTATGCTCTTTCACTTAAGAGTTCTACTAAATAAGGGGTTATTATATGAAGAAATTTTGTTTTATCCTTACAGCTCTAGTCGTCACGTGCTTTCTAGTTGCTTGTAGTGGAAGTCAGGGAGTAAGTCCCAAAACGATTAAGGAAAAGAAAAAAATTGTCGTGGCAACAGAATCTGAATTTGCACCTTTTGAGTTCAAATCGTTGGTTAACGGCAAAGATACGCTAGTTGGAGCAGATATCGAGTTGGCCAAAGCTATCGGTGAAAAACTCGGTGTAAAGGTTGAATTTTCCGTGATGTCTTTTGATAATGTTCTTGCTAACGTGCAAAGTGGTAAAGCTGATATCGCCATTGCTGGGATTTCGGTGACAGACGAACGTAAGAAAGTTTATGATTTTTCAGACAGCTACTATACGTCAGAAAATGTAGTGATTGTCAAAAAAGACAAGGTAAATGACTACACAAGCACTGATAGTCTCGCAAAACAAACTGTCGGTACGCAAAAAGGGTCTGTCCAAGAAACCGTTGCTAAGAAACAAATCCCTAAGGCAAGTGTCGTATCACTAACTTCAAATGGTGAAATGATTAACGAACTCAAGTCAGGACAGCTTCAAGCGGTTGTACTTGAGAAGGCCATTGCAGAAGGTTATATCGCTCAAAATGATGATTTAACCCTTGCCAACTTTAATCTCAAGTCGGATGGCACAGATGCTTATGCCGTCGCAACACGTAAAGGTTCGGATGACTTGCTTAAAGAAATCAATGCCGTCATCAAAGAGACTAAGGACTCTGGAAAATTTGACCAATGGTTAAAAGAAGCATCAACCTACAAACAAAGTAAGTAAATTTAAAACTTCCGAGCACCTGAAAAGAGTAAATTTCAGGTGCTTTCATCAACAACGAAAAGTCTTGTTTGGTCCTCGCTTTATTCACTTAAGGGGAGTCTCCAAAAATTCTTAAATCTAAATGGGGAATACCCCATTTTTTATTGAATTCTCTGCTAAAAACAGTTATTATCAAAGTAGGTAAGTCTGTTCAAATAGACAAATGACATCGTATAGAGTGCTTAAGAAAAGCAAGGAGAAACTATGAAGCTACCACGTTTTGGTGTTGAAGAATGGCTTAATGTCCATGAAAAATCTGCCATATATGATATCGCAGGAGTTTCAATTAAGGCCCTCACAATGGAAGAATTATTTGACCTGTCAGGCCTTGATAAGGATGCCTTTTTTGCCCAACTTCTAAAGAAAAAGATGGATTACGGCTGGATTGAGGGGTCACCAGAGTTCAAAACTCAAGTGGCTAGCTTATACAAGAACATGCCGGTTGATAATATCCTCCAAACCAATGGGGCTACAGGAGCGACGATGCTAGCCCTTTATGCGCTTATTGAGCCTGAGGACCATGTCATCTCCATGTATCCAACTTATCAACAGCTCTATGACATTCCTAAGTCACTAGGAGCAGAAGTGGATCTCTGGGAAGTTGAGGAGGACAAGGGCTGGTTGCCTGATTTGGAGCAACTACGTCGTCTGATTCGTCCCAATACCAAGATGATTTGCATTAACAATGCTAATAATCCGACCGGTGCCCTTATGGATGCTGCTTACCTTGAGGACCTAGTGGCTATCGCCAAAGAAGTGGGTGCCTATATCTTCTCAGATGAGGTCTATCGCAGTTTTGACCAGCCTGCACCTTCTATTGTTGATTTATATGAAAAGGGAATTGCGGTCAACAGTCTTTCAAAGACCTATTCGATTCCTGGTATTCGAGTTGGTTGGGTAGCTTCTAATACTGAGGTGGCAGACATTCTGCGGGACTACCGCGATTACACAATGATTTGTGCCGGTGTCTTCGACGATATGGTGGCTACCCTTGTCCTGGAAAATAAAGAAGCCATCCTAGAGCGTAATCGTCAGATTGTAGAGGAAAATCTAGCTCTTATGGATGAATGGATTGCCAAGGAACCTAAGGCTAGCTGGATTCGTCCTGCCCGTGTGTCAACTTCCTTCGTCAAATTAGATGTTGACCGTCCCATTGAAGAGTTCGCCTTAGAGCTTCTTCAGGAGTATGGTGTGCTTGTGGTTCCAGGTAACCGTTTTGACAAGGAGTCACATGTTCGCATTGGTTATTGTTGCGATAAGGAGGTCCTTCAAAAGGGCTTGGAAAAACTGTCGCAATTTCTTAATAAATGTTGACAATACCACTAATTTTAAGTAAAATAAACGAGCAAAAATTATATTTATACAGGAGTTTCTTATGAAAAAACTATTCCTTGGAGCCATGGCTCTCCTTGCTGCTGTGACTTTGGTGGCATGTGGGTCAAAAAAAGACGCTTACGAATCTATTAAAGAAAATAAAAAACTTGTCGTGGCTGTCAGTCCAGACTATGCACCATTTGAGTTCAAAACTTTGGTTGACGGTAAAGACCAAGTTGTCGGTTCAGACATCAAGTTGGCACAAGCTATCGCTGATGAACTTGGGGTTAAACTCGAAGTGACAACTATGAGCTTTGACAATGTCCTTTCTAGTCTTCAAGCTGGTAAGGCTGACATTGCTATCTCTGGTATCTCAGTAACAGATGAACGTAAGAAAACCTTCGATTTCTCAGATCCTTACTACGAAACACAAAATGCTATCATTGTTCGTAAAGATCAAGAATCTACCTACTCAAGCCTAGATGCTTTCAAAGGTAAAAAAGTAGCTGTTCAAAAAGGTACTATCGAAGAAGGACTTGCTAAGAAACAGTTGAAAGACTCAACAGTCGTATCACTTACAGCAATGGGTGAAGCTATTAACGAAGTTAAGTCTGGCCAAGTTGATGCTGTAGACCTTGAAAAACCAGTAGCAGAAGGTTACGTGGCACAAAATCCAGATTTGGCTTTGGCCAGTGTTGCCCTCAAAGTTGACGATGGTGATGCTAAAGCAGTCGCTATGGCTAAAGGTAATGACAAATTGAAAGAAGCAGTAAACAAGGTTATCAAGAAATTGAAAGACAATGGTACTTACGACGAGTACATCAAGGATGCTTCTAAATATACAGCAGTTGAATAAAAGAGAGACTAGAGGATGATTCCTCTAGTTTTTTGTATGGTAAAGCCCCTGATAATCTCCAATAAGACTTAGAAAATAGTGTTGACATCAAAAATACTCAATCTTAAAAGATATTTCTTGACAGAAAAAGATCAGTCTTGTATACTTGAATAGAACGTGTAAAATGTTACATTATCTTGAGGAGGTGAATTCAATGTCAAAAACAGTAGTACGTAAAAACGCTCTTCGTCGTTTCAAACGTTCTGTGACTAAAGCTGGTACTCTTCAAGAGGCTCGTAAACGTGAACATTACGAAAAACCTTCTGTAAAACGTAAACGTAAATCAGAGGCAGCTCGCAAACGTAAAAAATTCTAATTAAGAATGAAATTAACAGAAAAAAGCTTGAGTCTTCTCAAGTTTTTTTCTTTTTATCGAATAAACAAGTCAGTTAGTAGTCCTGAGATACAAAAAAATAAGACGACTGAGATTTCAGACGTCTTGAGTTTCATATGTCTTTAGTTGAACAAATAAAAATTATTTGTTTGCAAGAAGATCGCGGATTTCAGCAAGCAATTCTTCTTGTGATGGACCTGCTGCTTCAGCAGCATCCTCAGCTTCTTTTTTGCTAAGAGCTGTTGCTTTGCTAGCAGCTTTAACAACGAAGAAGAGAGTAGTACCAACGATGATGAAGTTGATAACTGCGCTTAAGAAGCTACCGTATGCGATACCGTTCCATGACAATTTAGAAAGGTTTTCAACGTTAGCAGCCTTAACAACTGGGTTAAGGATAAGTGGTGTGATGATATCACCAACAAGTGAAGTGATGATAGCGTTGAAAGCAGCCCCCATAACAACGGCTACAGCAAGATCAAGGACATTACCCTTGAACAAAAAGTCTTTAAGTTCTTTAATCATTTTGACAATGAATCCTTTCTTTTATTTACTTTTAATATTTTATCTGATTTTGTAAATCTTGACAAGAGATTTGCTCATGTAAAATCAATTTTATTTTACTTTCATTTTTCATCGTGTTATAATTAGGGATAATGCAATTATGGTAAGATAGGGGGCGATTAGATGGTGATTGATAAAGCTTTAATAGAAGATATTAAGAGCAGCACCAACATCGTCGACGTGATTGGTGAAGTTGTCAGTCTTAATCGTGCTGGCCGCAATTACCTGGGTCTCTGCCCCTTCCATAAGGAGAAAACCCCCTCATTTAATGTTATTGAGGACAGACAGTTTTACCATTGTTTTGGTTGCGGAAAGTCTGGAGATGTCTTTAAATTTTTAGAGGAATACCGTCAGATTTCTTTCCAAGAAAGTGTCAAGGTTCTGGCAGACCGCTTAGGTATTGCAGTTACGATAGATGCACCAAGACAGGCTCAGCAGCAGAATTCTCCTAATCAAGCTTTCTATGATCTTCATGAGGATGCGCTGAAGTTTTATCACGCAGTCTTGATGACGACTAAGATAGGAGAAGCAGCGCGTGCCTACCTCTATGAACGTGGCATGACTGACGATTTACTTAAGACCTTCCAGATTGGTCTAGCCCCTGACGAACCAGATTACCTCTATCAGTCTGTATCAAAAAAATATGACGAAGAGGTACTGACAGAATCAGGTCTTTTTAATCTTTCTGAAAGTAATCGTCTTTTCGATACTTTTAAAAATCGAATCATGTTTCCGCTTAAAAATGAGTTTGGAAAGGCCATCGGTTTTTCAGGGCGTGTTTGGACTAAGGAAGATGTTGAAAAAGGACAAGCCAAGTACAAAAATACAAGGGCTACTCGTATTTTCAATAAGTCCTATGAACTCTACCACCTGGATCAGGCTAAGCCAGTGATACAGAAAACTCATGAGGTCTATCTGATGGAAGGGTTCATGGATGTCATTGCGGCCTATAGGGCTGGGCATGTTAATGCTGTGGCTTCTATGGGGACGGCGTTGACCCCTGAGCATGTTAATCGTCTTCGTAAGTTAACCAAGAAAATTGTTCTGACCTATGATGGTGATAAGGCTGGGCAAAATGCAATCGCCAAGTCTCTTGAGCTTTTATCGGATTTTCAAGTCGATATTGTTAAAATTCCAGACAATATGGACCCTGATGAATATCTACAGAAAACATCCGAAGAGGCTTTGGGGAAACTTTTGGTCGAGTCCCGCATTTCAGATGTGGAATTTTGGATAGGACAGCTAAAACCTGCTAATGTAGACAATCTTCAAGCAGAAATTGCCTATGTTGAGCAGATTGCTAAGATTATTGCCAAGTCACCTTCTGTGACGGCACAAAATTCCTACATTTCTAAGGTGGCCGACCTTTTGCCTGACTTTGATTTTTTCCAAGTCGAGCAAGCGGTTAATAATGAACGGTTGACCATGAGGAATCAGCAGACGGCTCAATTATCGGCTGCTAGTAATAGTGCTTATGAGTCTTCAGCGTCAGGATTTAGAGGGACGGTCAAACTACCTTCCACACCGAAGATTACAGGTCTTCGTCGAGCGGAAAATCAACTCTTCCATCGTATGCTTAATCATCCTATGATTTTAAATGACTATCGCATGAGAGAGGAGTTTTTCTTCCAAACACCTGAGTTAGAGGAGCTTTATCATATTCTGAAACAGGATGGTCAGATTGATACCGTAGCTTTGTCTCTACTTTCTCAAGAGGTGCAAACAGCCTATTATCAGGTTTTAGAGGAGATTTTACCACCTGAAACTAGTCTTGAAGAAGTTCAGGCTATCGAAGAGCGTAGAAATCATTTTTTGAGGGAACAGGACTTTCGTAGGCAAAGTAAACAAATAAGAGAATCAAGTAACCACGGTGATGTGGATGCAGCGGTGGAAGCCCTGCAAATGCTCATCGCCCAAAAACGAGATATGGAGTAACACATGGCAAAGAAAAAACAAAATACAGCATTTAACGTTCAAGTCGCTGATTTCATTCGTAACCACAAAAAAGCTGGTACAGCAATTGATGATGAAGTCACAGAAAAACTAGTTATCCCATTTGTTCTTGATGCTGATGGGATTGATGACCTTTTGGAACGTTTGACAGACGGTGGTATCTCTATCACTGATAAGGACGGAAATCCTTCATCTAAATATGTTGTTGAAGCCCCAAAACCAGAAGAATTGACAGACGAGGAGCTTCTTGGTTCAAACTCAGCTAAGGTCAATGACCCTGTTCGTATGTACCTCAAAGAGATTGGGGTAGTCCCTCTCTTGAGTAACGAAGAGGAAAAAGAATTGGCTATTGCTGTTGAAAATGGTGACTTGGAAGCTAAACAACGTTTGGCAGAAGCCAACCTTCGTTTGGTAGTCTCAATCGCTAAACGTTATGTGGGACGTGGTATGCAGTTCTTGGACTTGATTCAAGAAGGTAACATGGGGCTTATGAAAGCCGTTGATAAATTTGACTACTCTAAAGGTTTCAAATTCTCAACTTATGCGACATGGTGGATCCGTCAAGCAATCACTCGTGCCATCGCAGACCAAGCACGTACCATCCGTATCCCAGTTCACATGGTTGAAACTATTAATAAATTGGTGCGTGAGCAACGTAATCTCTTGCAAGAGTTGGGACAAGACCCAACACCTGAGCAAATCGCTGAACGTATGGATATGACTCCAGATAAGGTTCGTGAAATCCTTAAGATTGCTCAAGAGCCAGTTTCTCTTGAAACACCTATCGGTGAAGAAGATGATAGCCATTTGGGTGACTTTATCGAGGATGAAGTTATCGAAAATCCAGTAGATTACACAACTCGTGTGGTTCTTCGTGAACAATTGGATGAAGTGCTTGATACCCTTACAGACCGTGAAGAGAATGTTCTTCGTCTCCGTTTCGGTCTTGATGATGGCAAGATGCGTACTTTGGAAGATGTTGGTAAAGTCTTCAACGTCACTCGTGAACGTATTCGTCAGATTGAAGCTAAAGCCCTTCGTAAATTACGCCACCCAAGCCGTAGTAAACAACTTAAAGACTTTATTGAAGACTAAGATAGTAAATGGAAGGGGCCTGAATATTAGGCCCTGATTTTGGAGGAAAAGCTATGTCTGAAGTAAAATACACTGAAGCAGAAATTGAAAAAATCAAGGATCGTATCTTGGAAGCTTTAGAAATGGTTATTGACCCTGAGTTGGGGATTGATATTGTCAACCTTGGCCTTATTTACGATATCCGTTTCCAACAAGATGGCTATACTGAAATCGATATGACCTTGACGACTATGGGATGCCCACTGGCAGACCTTTTGACAGACCAAATTTATGACGCTATGAAAGAAGTGCCAGAAGTCACTAAGACAGAGGTTAAATTGGTCTGGACACCAGCATGGACTATCGAAAAGATGAGTCGTTATGCCCGTATCGCCCTAGGTATTCGTTAGGAGAAATCTTATGAAAACACTGGCTATCGTTGTTCCTTGTTATAACGAGGAAGAGACTATTCATCCTTTTTTAGAGGCTTGTCAGGCAGTTGAGCGACAAATGGCCAACCAGCTGACTTTCAACTATTATTTTGTCAATGACGGTTCAAAAGATCGCACCTTAGAGGTTTTGAGACAGGTTTCAAAACAATTTGAGAATGTTCACTATCTCTCTTTCTCTCGTAATTTCGGGAAGGAAGCAGGCTTACTTGCAGGACTTGAAGCGGCCCAAGGTGACTACGTCACAGTTATGGACGCCGATCTTCAAGATCCACCTGAACTGCTCATCGAAATGTATGCCAAAATCCAAGAAGGTTACGACGTTGTGGGGACACGACGTGCAGACCGCAAGGGTGAGCCGCCTATTCGTTCACTCTTTGCTAAGGCCTTCTATTGGTTGATTAATAAAGTTTCTGATACTGAAATGGTAGATGGGGCGCGTGATTTCCGCTTGATGACTCGTCAAGTCGTTGATGCCATTCTTGAGCTCAAGGAAGTCAATCGCTTTTCAAAAGGTCTCTTTTCTTGGGTCGGCTTTGATGTGGCCTACGTCTCTTATGAAAATCGTGAACGTGTGGCAGGAGAGACTTCATGGTCTTTCTGGAGCCTATTGAGTTACTCACTTGATGGCTTTATCAACTTCTCAGAAGTACCCTTGAAACTTGCCACATGGGCAGGAACCTTCTCATTCTTAATCTCCTTGGTTGGAATTGTCTTTGTCGTTATCCGAAAACTAACTATAGGTGGGAGTGTTGCAGGCTGGGCAAGCCTTGTCTCAATCATCCTCTTTATCGGAGGAATCCAACTCCTGGCCTTGGGAATCATCGGGAACTATATTTCAAAGATTTTCCTAGAAACCAAGAAACGACCAGTTTATATTGTTAAGGAGAAGGGCTAAAGAATGATTGAAGAGTTTTTAGGAGTATTTAATAATTTAAAAGGCTATATTAAGAGGAATAAATTTGTTTTATCTCTTATCTTAGGTGTTTATCTTTTAGTTAATATTAACATCAGTTTAGCTGAGTACCCCTATATTGACGATATTGGTCGTCAAGTTCTGGGTTATACGGGCTTTTCTGAACATTACTCCAGATATTTGAGTGAATTTTCAGCACGTCTAATTCAAGGTGGTACTCATTTAACGGATCCTGGCCTGACAACAAATATTATCTCAGCCTTTATACTAACATTTGCAAGTACGATATTATTGTTTGTATTGTTTCCATCGAAAAAGGTTACTCCAGTTTTAGCCTTAGCCTCAACTGTAATTGGAATAAATCCTTGGTTTTTAGAGCCTTTGAGCTTTAGGTTTGACAACCCATTTATGTCACTAAGTATTTTAGTGTCAATTCTTCCTTTTATCTTTTGGGAGTCTAGAAAATTATTTAGTATATGTTCGGTTGTATGTATTTATCTTATGTGTAACTCATACCAAGCATCGTCGGGAATTTATATTCTCATGACGCTAACACTTCTCTTTTTAGAAGTAGTCTACAGTGGTAAATTGAACATAAAGAGTTTAGTATGTTCGATTTTATCCTATGTTGGGGGTATGGTTTTATATAAAATACAAATTACTATTAAGCCACCGATTTTTGCTGACCAAGGAAGTATCCCAAGTTTATTACATCTTCCTAGTATTA
>OAXA01000237.1_pt1 | contig 9881 bp, 9 predicted proteins | sample 1501441 | NCBI WGS metagenome assembly OAXA01 (sample SAMEA2580299, study PRJEB22360) | human gut metagenome | biome: human gut; feature: human-associated habitat; material: faeces | place: Denmark | collected 2008/2010
GCCCCGGCGATGGTCTCGGCGGCGACGACGCCCTGGGCCTCGGCGGTGTGGGCCAGCATGAGCTTGGCCGTGCAGTCACCGATGGCGTAGATGCCCGGGACGCTGGTGCGCATGAAGTCGTCGATCTCGATGGCGCCACGTTCGGTGAGCTTGACACCGGTGGTCTCCAGGCCGTAACCCTCGACCCGCGGGGCGAAGCCGACAGCCTGCAGGACCCGGTCAGCCTCGAGCACGGTGGACTCGCCGCCCTTGGCCGGACTCACCGTCACCTTGACCTTGTCTCCCGAGTCGTCGATCGACTCGACCTTGGTACCGGCCATGACCTTGACACCGAGCTTCTTGTAGGCCCTGGTGAGTTCCTTGGAGACCTCGGGATCCTCATTGGGGACCATCCGGTCGAGGTACTCGACGATCGTGACCTGGGCGCCGTAGTTGGCCAGGACGTAGGCGAACTCGGTGCCGATGGCGCCGGAACCAGCGATGACGATCGATCCGGGGACCTCGTCGGAGAGGATCTGCTCCTTGTAGGTGACGACGCGGGCCGACAGCTGGGTTCCCGGCAAGGTCTTGACGGTGGACCCAGCGGCGATGATGCAGTTGTCGAAGGTGATCTCGTCGGACACCTGACCCTGCCCGTCCTTGACGACGACGGACTTGGGCCCGGTGAACTCACCCCACCCGGAGAACTCGGTGATCTTGTTCTTCTTCATGAGGTAGTGGACACCCTTGACCATCCGGTCAGACACCTCACGCGACCGGCTGTAGGCCTTGCCGAAGTCGACGGAGATGTCGCCGCCGATGCCGAAGGCGCCAGCCTCCTTGGTGACGATGTGCGCAAGTTCCGCGTTGCGCAAAAGCGACTTGGTGGGGATGCAGCCAACGTTGAGGCAGACACCACCCCAATATTCCTTCTCAATGATGGCGGTCTTCTTGCCGAGCTGAGCGGCACGAATGGCGGCAACGTAGCCGCCAGGGCCAGCTCCGAGGACAACAACGTCAAAATGTGAGCTCATGGGTAACACTCTAGTGGGAAGGTCGGCCTGTGACGAAGATCTCACTGAGGAGATTTCTGTCGGGTTGCGACTGGCCCCTTCTGCCCCGCGGTTCAACCTCAGATCTGATATATCCTTGTCGGAAGACTTCATCTCGTCGAAAGGATCTGCTGTGGACAACATCACCCCAGCTGCCGTCGGTCGCCTCATCCGCGACGCACGCAAGCAGCGCGGCATGACGCAGAACCAACTGGCGGAGCTCCTCAAGACCTCCCAGAGCGCCATCCACCGGGTCGAGTCAGGCACACAGAACCTCTCGCTGGAGTACATCAACCGCATCGCCGAGGCCCTTGAGTCCCCCATCATCACCCAGCCGGGTGGCGGCACGATGAACTACCGCATCGAAGGCGGCCACCAGCTCGAGGGCTCCATCGAGGTGCGTTCCTCCAAGAACGCTGCCGTTGCCCTGCTGTGTGGCTGCCTCATCAACCGTGGCCGCACTGTGTTGCGCGGAGTCGCTCACATCGAGGAGGTCAATCGCATCCTTGAGGTGCTGACGTCCATCGGCGTCACCTACGAGTGGTCCGAGGACGAGCGCGACCTCACCCTCATTCGTCCTGCTGAGCTCAATCTTGACGACATGGACATCGAGGCCGCCCGTCGCACCCGAAGCGTCATCATGTTCCTCGGCCCACTGATGCGCTTCTATGACTCCTTCAAGCTCCCGTACGCCGGCGGCTGCAACTTGGGCGCCCGTACCGTCGAGCCTCACCTCCAGGTCCTGCGCGCCTTCGGTCTTAACGTCGTCGCGACCGAGGGTTTCTACCAGTGTCACGTGACGGATCGCACGGTCAAGGAGCGTCACATCGTCCTGACCGAGCGCGGCGACACCGTCACCGAGAATGCTCTGCTCGCCGCAGCCCAGACTCCGGGCGTGACGGTATTGCGCAATGCCAGCCCGAACTACATGGTTCAGGACCTGTGCGTCTTCCTGTGCCAGCTCGGCGTCGAGATCGAGGGCATCGGGACGACGACCCTGCGCATTCGTGGCGTCGAGAACATTGATGTCGACGTCGAGTACGCGCCGTCCGAGGACCCGATCGAGGCCATGAGCCTTCTCACGGCAGCCGTCGTCACCAAGTCTGAGCTGACGATCACCCGCTGCCCCATCGAGTTCCTCGAAATCGAGTTGGCGATTCTCTCCGAGATGGGTCTGGACTTCGATCTCTCCCCCGAGTACGTCTCCCACAACGGATTCACCCGTCTGGTCGACGCCACCGTCCGCCCGAGCAAGCTACGCGCGGTCGCGGACAAGATCCACCCGATGCCCTTCCCGGGCCTCAACATCGACAACCTGCCGTTCTTCGCCGTCATCGCCGCGGAGGCCAAGGGCCAGACCCTCATCCACGACTGGTGCTACGAGAACCGGGCCATCCATCTGCTCGAGTTGGGCAAACTTGGAGCCGACGTCCAGCTCCTCGATCCGCACCGACTCATCGTGCGGGGACCGACGCGCTGGCGCGGCCGTGAACTCATCTGCCCACCGGCCCTGCGCCCGGCCGTCTGCCTGTTGTTGGCTGCCCTGGCCGCCTCCGGCGAGACGACCCTGCGCGACGTCTACATGATCAACCGCGGTTACGAGGACCTACCCACCCGACTCGGGGCGCTGGGAGCCAAAATCTCCGTCTTCCACGGCTGAGCCGAGGCGTCCTCGGGCGACCAGTCCAATTCGTCACCGGGATGGTTCCAAGTGCGCTCGAGGACCGCATGGACGACGCCTGCAGCCTTGCCGAGTGCAGTCTCCGGGGACTCCCCTGCGACGAGCTGGGCCGTCAGGACTGCCGTCGTCAGGTCGCCAGCGCCGTTGAAGTGACGGTCGATGAGGGGACCATGGGTCACAACGGTCCTCTTCCCCGTCACCGCAACCATGGCCAGCCCGTCACCGTTCTCGTCCTGATGCGGTACCGAGGTGACGACGACGAGTTTCGGGCCATCAAGGCCACGAGCTGCGTCCACGATCTCGTCAATCGTGCGCGGCATGGTGTCGGTCAGAATGCCGAGCTCGGCCACATTCGGCACAAGGACGTCGGCACTCTGGACAGCCTCTTTCATGAAAGCCACGGTGTCTTCGGGAACGTAAATCCTCACCTGGTCGCCAACCATGTCTCCCATGACGGGGTCACAGACCCACATGGCATCGGGATAGTGCTCCCGGCACTTCTCCACGGTCCGCAAGACGGTGGGACCGGTGAGAGCCGTGAGGTAACCCGACAATACAGCGTCAACATGCTTGAGTTCGCCGTTGGAATTGAGGGCGTCAACCATGCCGTTGATCTGCTGAGCATCGATCGGGACACCGGCGACGCTGGAGCGGCCATTGTGGTTGGACAGCAGGGCCGTGGGCATCCCCCATGCTCGGACCCCCATGACGCGCATCACCGGAACCGCGATGCTGTTTCCGACGGTTCCCTGGACGACATGGGACTGCAATGACAAGACGGTGGGCCTCACGCATGAACACTGTAGTTGCCATGGCGATCACGGATCCGAACCATCTCAAGGGCAGAATGGATGGCTGTGCGAGCCACTGACTATCCGTATTGCCAACGTCCGTTCACCGTTCTTGCCCATCGGGGCGGAGCCGGAATGACTGCCAACAAGGGGATCGAGAACACCCTGGCAGCTTTTAGACATGCGGTGGATCTCGGGTGCACCCACCTCGAGACTGATGTTCACGCCACCAGTGACGGTGTCCTCATGGCCTTTCATGACCCCATTCTCGACCGGGTCACCGAGTCCAGCGGTGTCATCGCAAAGATGCCGTGGCACGAGGTCAGGCAAGCCAGCGTCGGCGGAGAGCCCATCCCCACCCTCGATGACGTCCTTGACGCCTTTCGGGAATCCTTCATCAATATCGACATCAAGCACGACGCCGCCACCATGCCCCTCATCGAGGTCCTTTCCCGTCACCGGGCCTGGAATCGGGTCTGCGTCGGATCGTTCAGCAGCAAACGCATCCGAACGTTCCGCCGGTTGGTGCGTGAGCGCACGGCCACCGCGGTGGGACCGGTCGGAGTTGGGTGGGCCGTCGTCGGACCGAACAGCCTCCAGATGGCCGAATCCCGAGGCGACGCGTACCAGGTCCCCCATCGTGTCAGCCGGTACGGTGTTCCCCTGGTGACGCCGACCTTCGTTGCCGCTGCCCATCGCCTTGGTCGAGCGGTTCACGTCTGGACGATCAACGAGGTGTCAGAGGCTCGAGAACTCATGGACATGGGAGTCGACGGGATCGTCACGGATCGCCCCGACCTCATGTGCGACTTCGCGCGCATTCACCAGCCCAAGGACGCCCCGACACTCATTCCACGGTGAGTCGCGGCGAGCTGGATGCCCAACTGGTCACAGCTTGTTCCACGACGCGAACGCTCGTCCCGAAATTCGGTTCTGCTCCCGGATTTTGTGGCTTGTGGGATGCTGGACCCATGGACGACGGCCCAACCAGGGCCTGACGCCGACGACCAGGAGGGAGCATCATGGCCGACCGTGCACTGCGAGGCATGGGTTTGGGATCCAAGAGCTTCGAGGACGAAGAAGGCGTTGAGATGGCCGAACGCCAAGAGATTGGCTTCGACTGTCAGAACGGTCACCACTTCGACCTCACCTTCTCCACCGAGGCAGATCTGCCGAGCTTGTGGGAGTGCCCGCGCTGTGGCGCTGAGGCGCTGAGGAGCGATGGCACCGATCCTCAGCGGAAGAAGCAGAAGCCGCAGCGCACCCACTGGGACATGCTTACTGAGCGTCGCTCAATCCCCGAACTCGAGGAATTGCTTGCCGAAAGGCTGGAGGAGATCCGTAAGGGGGACTGATCCTCGGCCAGAGTCCTGGGGCGACACCGAGTCAGCGTGTCGTGGCCCCGAAGACCATGAGAGTGCCCCGCAGAGCTTCTCTGCGGGGCACTCTCATGGTCTCTGGTTTGGCCTCAGCGCTTCGAACGACGGTCCTTGGTGTCGCCAGCAACCTGCTCAGCCCGTTCTAGGGCGACGTGCCCGAGATCCTTGAGCTGGTGAGAACGGTAGTCAACCCCCCACAAGGTGGTGCGAAGCAGAGCCTCGACGACGATTTCCTTGCTCATCTTGGAGTTGCCGTACTCGCGCTCGATGAACTCAATCGGCACCTCGGCGACGGTCATGCCCTTCTTGAGGGTGCGCCACGTCAGGTCGAGTTGGAAACAGTAACCGGCCGAGGCAACCTCGTCCAGGCCGATTGTCCGCAAGGTGTTCGCGCGGAATGCGTTGAATCCACCGGTGGGATCCTTGACACCAATTCCCAGGCACATCCGGGTCCACAGGCCGCCACCACGCGAGATGAGCTCACGGTACTTCGGCCAGTTGACGACGGACCCACCTTTGACGTAGCGAGATCCCTTGACCATGTCGGCATGCTTGAGAGCCTCGAGGAGCAACGGCAGTTGCTCGGGTTGATGGGAGCCGTCGGCATCCATCTCGACGAGGACGTCGTAGCCGTGGTCCAAACCCCAGTGAAACCCGGCAAGGTAAGCGGAACCGAGGCCTTCCTTGCCCTTGCGATGCATGACGAGAACGTGATCGTCTGCAGACGCCAGACGGTCAGCGATCTCGCCGGTGCCGTCCGGAGAATTGTCGTCGGCGACGAGAACATCGACCTTCGGATTAGCGCGGCGGGTGCGCGCGACAATCGTCTCGACATTCTCCGCCTCGTTGTAGGTCGGAATGATGACGAGGACCTTGTCGAGCCGGACCTCAGTGTCGGTGGCGAACATTCCTCTCCGATCTGTTGTTTGCTTGTGCGAGCATATCGCGACGACGTCGAATCACCGACACCACTGCCGCGCCAGCCGCAACGAGAACGACGACGACCCGTAGCCACATCCCCATTCTCACGGCCAGCGTCAGCCCGGACTCCAGCGGAACCCGTACCGTGAAATTGGTGTGCGCTCCCTCTTCGGTACGCAGGCATACTGAGCCATCCGGATTGACCAACCCGGAAAAGGAATTTGTCGTTGAGACGATGATGTGTCTCCCAGTTTCAACCGCGCGCGCTCTGGTGATCTGCCATTGCTGGGGAGTTTGGGCGGTATCGATGAATGACGAGTTGTTGGATTGAACCGCGAGAATTCTTGCCCCATGGCGAACCGTGTCCGCGACAGTGTCGTCATAGGCAACCTCGAAACAGACCACCACACCGATCGGGACCTTCGTCCCAGAAATAGTTGAGTCGAGGACACCCGGAGTCGTTCCCGGAACGGACTGGCGTCCAATATTCTCCAATATGGGAATGAGCGGCAGGAAGAATGACCTGGCCGGAATCCACTCACCGAACGGCACCAAGTTGCGTTTGTGATAGATGGATGTCGGCTTGGGTGACGACGCCGGCCACCACATCGACGTCGTCTGGCGCTCGTCATCGCCGGGTCCGTCGGTCACTGCTCCCACGAGAATTGGCCGCTTCGAGATGGCCAGCGCCCCCATGACGATCTGGTGGCTCTTGACGTCAAGAACTGGATCGATGTCGGTGGAGTTCTCGGGCCACAGGATCATGTCGTGTGCGCCCTTGCCTGAAACCCGTTGCTCGGCGACGGCCATAATCGTCTGGGACAGATGATTGTCCGTGACGGACCGGGCATAGCCCATCGCGTAGGGACCGGCAGTACCGTCCACTCCCCCTTGGACGACGAGTACCCGAACGCTGTCATCATGATGAGTGACTCGTGTGGCGATCGTCCCTGACACGGTCGCCAGGACTGCGACGACGACGAGTTCTGCCATGAGGCCAACCGCATTGTGGACTCTCCTCTTTCCTCGGGCAGCGACGACACGCGCCAAGAGGGCTGCCGCCAGGGCGACAAGAAGACTCGTCCCCGTCGTCCCAGCCCACCTGAGGGCTCCGACCCATGGAGTGTCGACGACAGCCCAGGCCAGCCGAACCCAGCCGAACCCCCCAAGTGGGACCGCAGCGGCTCCCACTTCTGTGGCCGTCCAGACCATGGCCTGGAACAAAGGCGCACCGGGCAGGACACTGACGCAGCGGATGGCCCACCCGGCCAGGAGACACCACAACGCCATGACGGCAGTGAGAAGCACCGCCACCGGATGGCCCATGACGCCGACCCAGGCGATGGTGGTGGCGAACAGGCCGAGACCGAAGAGGTATCCTAGACCGGCCGCGGCACGGCCTGTCGTGGGACGGACGAGGAGGATGAGTGCGGCGAGTCCTGGAATGACGAGGATCCACCAATCCAGCGGCTGGAATCCAGTACCTGTGGCGGCTCCGGCGGCAAGTGCAGCCAGGCCGCGCAGCCACGACGTGCGCGAAAGGTGGGAGAGGTGTGTCACCGGGTACCCAGCATGCCGAGATCGTCGAACATGGTGTCGAGGACGACGACCGTTTCCGTCCCGCAGTGACACTCCTTGCGGATGCGGGTGACCAGTTGGTCGAGGTGACTGGTATTGGGTGCCTGAACTCTCGCCAGGTAGGAGGCTGCGCCAGCGATGGAGTGGCAGGCGCGCCCCCCCCACCGATCCTGGCGATGGAGTGGCAGCCTCGCACCTCCGAGAAGGTCTTCAGGACGTCGGGGATCCTCTCGTCCTCCCCAGGATCGATGGGGTTGAGGAAGATGAAAGCCGTAATGCCTGCGCCGATGGCTTCCAGGTTGAGGGTGGCGTGGTAGCCGCAGATGATTCCCTTGGCTTCGAGCCTCTTGACGCGCTGCTGGGCGGCTGAGGTGGACAAACCCGTCTGATGTCCGAGCTCAGTCCACGACATCCGACCGTCTCCCTCGAGCAGACTCAGGATTTGGCGGTCGGTGGCTTCCAGGATCGGCGACCGATCTTCGTCCTCCTCGTTGTGGTGCTTGGTCATGAGTGGCTCCTCCCTGTCCCCGGTTCGGCCCAGTGGGATCTCAGCACGTGAATGGTGGATCCGGCGAGCAAATTCGGTGCCGCAGATGCTACTCGGGACGGGCGACCTCGGCCGTCGAGGCAGACTCTTTCGACAATCTCCAGGTCGAACTCGGCGAACCAGTCCTCGAGGTCTGCCACGCCGGAATACGACTGGTTGGGGGTGTCATGCCAGGAGTACGGCAGATCGTGGGAGGCCGGCATTCTGCCTCCGATGATCTTGAGCCGGTTGCGCCAGTACACGAAGTTCGGCACGAGCAGGATGAGCAGGGTGCCGATGCGTGCCATTTCCGCTAAGACGACGTCAGGAGAGACGACGGCCTGCAGGGTCTGCGACAAGATGACGACGTCGTAGGAGTCGTCGTGGAACTCCCCCAGGTCCTCGTTGAGATCCATCCCCAGCACCGGCACCCCCGCCGACATCGCGGTGGCGAGGGAGGGCTGATCCAACTCGACACCGGTCCCCAGGCAGTCTCGGGTGGTGATGAGGTGACAGAGCAAGGAACCGTCGCCACATCCAAGGTCTAGGACGCGGGAATGGGACGGCACGAGCGAGGTGATGATGCGTTGATCGGGACGGAGTGTCACAGCGTCGTCTCCCTCGTGCACAGGTGGCCGTCGAAGTGTGGTGCCCGCGGTGATGCCCTCATCGGCAACCGGTCGGCGGTGAGGAAGGCCTTGACGAGGTCGTGGTAGGGGTCGAGCTTCATGAGGAAGGAGTCATGACCCCACGACGAGGCAATCGTCGCGAAACTCACTGGTAGCCCTCCCCCCTCGAGATGACGGGCGATCCGGCGTGAGTGGGCCGGGGAGAATCGCCAGTCGGTGTCGAAGCAGATGACGAGGAAGTTAACCGGATCTGCCACCAGTGCGTCGGTGGCCCCGGCGCGACCGAACGGGTCGAAGTAGTCCATGACCCGAGTCAGATAGATGTAACTGAGTGGGTCGAATCGGGTGAGGAAGGCCTCGCCCTGGTGATCAAGGTATGACTCGACGGCGAAGTTGATGCCGAACCCGCGTTCCACCGATTCGGACTGACGAGACCGTCCGAACTTCTCGGCGAAGGCGTCCTCGGACAGATAAGTGATGTGAGCGAGCATCCGCGCGATCGACAATCCGGTGTTTGGGCGGACGTCGTCATAGGTGCCATCCGCAAAGGCTGGATCGCGTAGGATCGCCTCGCGTCCCACCGCGGAGAACGCGATGTTCTGAGCTGTCAACCCGCTCGACGAGGCAATGATGATGGCGTTGTCCAGGGTCGACGGGTACGTCAGCGACCAGTCGAGGGCCTGCATACCGCCCATGGAGCCGCCGACAACGGCGTGAAAGTGCTCCACACCCAGGTGCTCGGCGAGTCGCAGGTGCACTTCGACGAAGTCGTGCATGTCGATCTGAGGGAAATCGAGTCCCCAGCGTTTCCCGGTGTCCGGATTGGTCGACGCCGGTCCAGTTGTACCGGAACAGCCTCCCAGCAGGTTGGAGGCGATGACGAAGAAGCGGTCGGTGTCGATGGCGCGACCCGGTCCGATGATGTTGTCCCACCACCCTGGGCGATCCGCTCCCGGGTGGAAACCCGCTGCGTGGGCGTCTCCGGTGAGAGCGTGACAGATGTACACCGCATTGTCACGAGCTTCATTGAGAGTGCCGTAGGTCTCGTAGGCGACGGTGACGTGATCGAGACGGCCACCAGTGATCAGATGGAGAGGGTCGTCCGGCGTGGCAACCGTCGCGTACTTGGTCTCGACGGTCCCGACTCCGGGGCCTACGGGGCTGGTTCTGTGCGCTGGCAGACGGGGTGACATCGCGACCATTCTGCCAGTTCTCGTCGTCGTGCCCACCATGTGAAGGGTCCCAGCCACTACTCTCTTTGTCGTGCGCATGATGGATCAAGTCGGCCTTGAACGCGTCTTGCGGGGTGTGGCAGGCCAGCCGCGGGTCGTCTGTGGCGGTTCGG
>OAXA01000239.1_pt1 | contig 9841 bp, 8 predicted proteins | sample 1501441 | NCBI WGS metagenome assembly OAXA01 (sample SAMEA2580299, study PRJEB22360) | human gut metagenome | biome: human gut; feature: human-associated habitat; material: faeces | place: Denmark | collected 2008/2010
AGGACTCCTCCCCCGGCGGCGCCCCCCGCGGGGGGCGACGGGGAGCCGGTCCTCATCCTTGACGACGTCTTCGCCTCACTGGATGACAAGCGTCGTCGCGCCCTGGCGCACACGGTCGCCGGTGCCCAGCAGGTCCTCGTCACTGCGGCGGTGCCGCAGGACGTTCCTGGCGAGCTTGACGGCACGCGCCTGAGCGTGGCCGGGTCCAGGATCAGCCGTGACCAGCTCTGAGTCCACCTCGCCCGTGCCCGGCCCGGCCAGTGATGACGACGGCGACGCGCTCGCCCTGGCCCAACTGGCCCGGCTTCAGGAGATGGCCTGGGCGGGTGGGGTGACTCGCAGCTCGCTGCGACGGGCCGAGACCTCCCCGGACGGTGTGGCCGCCTGGGACGCCCCGCGCGGGCGGCGAGTGAGCCGGGGCGAGGAGGATCCGGAGATGGACCGTGGACCGGGCCTGGCGCCGGGCCGGGACCGTCCCGGACCTACGCGCTTTGACCCGCGCACCGGCAAGCGTGAGCTGGCGCGCGCCGTCGCCGAGCGCGGATGGGCCGGCAAGCTGGCCATGGCGCAGGTGGTGGTGGCCTGGGAGCGGATCGTGGGCGCCCAGATCGCCGAGCACGCCGAGGTGGTCTCTTTCGAGGAGGGGCGGCTGGACATTCGCAGCTCCTCCAGCGCCTGGGCCCAGCAGCTGCGCCTCATGATGCCTTCGATCAGCGCCGCCGTGGCACACGAGCTCGAGAGGCTCTACCCTGGGCGCCGGGCACCAGCCGTCGAGATCCGCATCCTCGGGCCCGGCACGCCCAGCTGGCGCCATGGCCGTTTTGGTGGGGCACGGGGCGGGCGTGGACCGCGTGATACCTACGGGTGAGGCCGGGGGCGCCGTCGGCACGCTCAGCGTGACCCCTCCCACGTGCCGTGCTCGTCCGCAGGAATGAGGCTTCGAGGGCTGGACACGCTAGAATGACCCTGGAATAGCCCAAGGTGCGTCGCGAACCTTGCGCAGGTACCCACCTACATGCCGCGGATCTCATCCGCATCACGGCGCTTATGAGAGGTCCTGTCTGCCATCGACGCACAGAACGAGGAGCAGCTGACACGTGTCTGACCAGGACCAGCCTGTGACCACCCCTGAGGCCGGGGCCGAGGCCCACATCGGCCACCCGAGCGGCGAGTACGGCGCCAGTGACATCACGGTGCTGGAGGGCCTGGAGGCGGTGCGCAAGCGCCCGGGTATGTACATCGGATCCACCGGCGAGCGCGGTCTGCATCACCTCGTCTACGAGGTGGTCGACAACTCCGTGGACGAGGCCCTGGCCGGCTTCTGTGACCACATCGAGGTCACCATCCAGGCCGACGGCGGGCTCAAGGTCGTTGACAACGGCCGCGGTATCCCGGTGGATGAGCACCCCACCGAGCACCGGCCCACCGTCGAGGTGGTCATGACCGTCCTGCACGCCGGCGGCAAGTTCGGAGGCGGTGGCTACGCCGTCTCCGGCGGTCTGCACGGCGTGGGTATCTCGGTGGTCAACGCCCTGTCCACCCGCGTGGACACCGAGGTACGCCGCCAGGGCCACGTGTGGCGCATGAGCTTTGGCGACGGCGGCCACCCCAAAACCCCCCTCGTCATGGGTGAGGAGACTGAGGCCACCGGGACCACCCAGATCTTCTACCCCGACCCCGAGATCTTCGAGACGGTCCAGTTCGACTATGAGACCCTGCGCCGTCGGTTCCAGCAGATGGCCTTCCTCAACAAGGGCCTGCGCATCACGCTGACTGACGAGCGCGAGGGCGTCAACGACGACGGCGACGAGATCACCGGGGACGAGGCCGGCACCGCCGACGACCCGGTCAAGGGCAAGCGCCAGGTCTCCTACTGCTACGCCAACGGCCTGCACGACTACGTCGCCTTCCTCAACAAGTCGAAGAAGGTCGAGCTCATCCACCCCGAGATCATCGACTTCGAGGCGGAGAAGGCCCTGGACGAGACCCACGGCATCAGCCTGGAGATCGCCATGCAGTGGACGAGCGCCTACTCCGAGTCCGTCCACACCTACGCCAACACGATCAACACCACCGAGGGCGGTACCCACGAGGAGGGCTTCCGCACGGCCCTGACCACGCTCATCAACAAGTACGGGCGCGAGAAGGGCCTGATCAAGGACCGCGACGACAACCTCACCGGTGACGACATCCGCGAGGGCCTGACCGCCGTCATCTCCGTCAAGCTCTCCGAGCCTCAGTTCGAGGGCCAGACCAAGACCAAGCTGGGCAACACCGAGGCCCGCACCTTCGTCCAGCAGACCGTCTACGACCGCCTGGGTGACTGGCTCGACTCCCACCCGGCGGACGCCAAGGCCGTCATCACCAAGGCCAGCCAGGCCGCGGCCGCGCGCGTGGCTGCCCGCAAGGCCCGCGAGGCCACCCGTCGCAAGGGTGTGCTGGAGTCGGCCTCGATGCCCGGCAAGCTGCGTGACTGCTCCTCGCGCAACGCCGCCGAGTGCGAAATCTTCATCGTCGAGGGTGACTCGGCCGGTGGCTCCGCCGTGGGTGGGCGCGACCCCGAGCACCAGGCGATCATGCCGATCCGAGGCAAGATCCTCAACGTGGAGAAGGCGCGCCTGGACCGGGCGCTGTCCAGTGACACGATCCGCTCCCTCATCACCGCCTTTGGGACTGGTATCGGTGAGGACTTCGATATCTCCAAGCTGCGCTACGGCAAGATCGTCATCATGGCCGACGCCGACGTCGACGGCCAGCACATCGCGACCCTGCTGCTCACGCTGCTCTTCCGCTACATGCGTCCCCTCATCGAGCAGGGTCACACCTATATCGCCATGCCCCCGCTGTACCGCCTGAAGTGGTCCAACGCCGAGCACGAGTTCGCCTACTCCGACGCCGAGCGCGACCAGCTGCTCCGGGCCGGGGCCGAGGCCGGTCGCCGTCTGCCCAAGGAGGGCGGCATCCAGCGCTACAAGGGTCTGGGTGAGATGAACGACCACGAGCTGTGGGAGACCACCATGGACCCCGCCGCCCGCATCCTCAAACAGGTCACCCTCGATGAGGCCGCGGACGCGGACGAGACCTTCTCCATCCTCATGGGAGACGACGTCGAGCAGCGTCGCTCCTTCATCCAGCGCAACGCCGCTGACGTGAGGTTCCTCGACATCTAGCCCGCAGCCAGGTGACCGACCCGGTCACCGCGAGATGCGGCGTCGAGAGACCAGACCTGACTTGACCAGCAAAGGAAACCCGTGAGCGACGAGACCACCCCGATCAGCGAGCAGACCCACGACCGCATCCAGCCGGTCGACCTCCAGATGGAGATGCAGCGCTCCTACCTCGACTACGCCATGAGCGTCATCGTGGGGCGTGCGCTGCCGGACGTGCGCGACGGCCTCAAGCCCGTCCACCGCCGCGTCCTGTACGCCATGTACGACGGCGGCTACCGCCCCACCTCCTCCTTCTCCAAGTCCTCCCGCGTGGTCGGTGAGGTCATGGGCAACTACCACCCCCACGGCGACGCCGCGATCTACGACGCCCTGGCGCGCCTGGTGCAGTGGTGGTCGCTGCGCTACCCGCTGGTGGCCGGCCAGGGCAACTTCGGTACCCCCGGCAACCTGGGGCCGGCCGCGCCCCGGTACACCGAGTGCAAGATGGCGCCGCTGGCCATGGAGATGGTCCGCGACATCGACGAGGAGAGCGTCGACTTCCAGGACAACTACGACGGGAAGAACCAGGAGCCGACCATCCTGCCGGCCCGCTTCCCCAACCTCCTGGTCAACGGCTCCGAGGGCATCGCGGTGGGTATGGCCACCCGCATCCCGCCTCACAACCTGCGTGAGGTCGCTCGCGGTGTCCAGTGGTTCCTGGAGCACCCTGACGCCTCGCGCGAGGAGCTGCTGGAGGCGCTCATCGAGCGCATCCCCGGCCCCGACTTCCCCACCGGCGCCACGATCCTGGGTCGGCGCGGCATCGAGGACGCCTACCGCACCGGCCGCGGCTCGATCACCCAGCGCGCGGTGGTCAACGTCGAGGAGATCCAGGGACGCCAGTGCCTGGTGGTCACCGAGCTGCCATACCAGGTCAACCCGGACAACCTTGCGGACAAGATCGCCCAGCTCGTGCGTGACGGGCAGGTCGGCGGCATCGCTGACATCCGTGACGAGACCTCGGGCCGCACCGGTCAGCGCCTGGTCATCGTGCTCAAGCGCGACGCCGTGGCCAAGGTGGTCCTCAACAACCTGTACAAGCGCACCCAGCTCCAGGACAACTTCCCGGCCAACATGCTCGCCCTGGTTGACGGCGTGCCGCGCACCCTCAGCCTGGACGGCTTCGTGCGCCACTGGGTCAACCACCAGATCGACGTCATTGTGCGCCGCTCCCGCTTCCGCCTGCGCAAGGCGCAGGAGCGCCTGCACATCCTCGAGGGATATCTCAAGGCCCTGGACGCCCTGGACGCCGTCATCGCCCTCATCCGCCGCTCCCAGACGGCTGACGAGGCCCGTGGGGGCCTCATGGGCCTGCTGGGCGTGGACGAGGTTCAGGCTGACGCCATCCTCGCCCTCCAGCTGCGCCGTCTGGCTGCCCTGGAGCGCCTCAAGATCCAGCAGGAGGCCGAGGAGCTGCAGGCCAAGGTCGCGGACCTGAAGGACATCATCGCCTCCCCCGAGCGCCAGCGCGGCATTGTCTCCGACGAGCTGGCTGAGATCGTGGAGAAGTACGGCGACGAGCGGCGTACCCGTATCGTGCCCTTCGACGGCGAGATGAGCATGGAGGACCTCATCCCCGAGGAAGAGGTGGTCGTGACCATCACGCGCTCGGGCTACGCCAAGCGCACGCGTACTGACGCCTACCGCTCCCAGCACCGTGGGGGCAAGGGCGTCAAGGGCGCTGCACTGCGTGAGGACGACGTCGTCGACCACTTCTTCGTCACCACCACCCACCACTGGCTGCTCTTCTTCACCAACCTCGGCCGGGTCTACCGGGCCAAGGCCTACGAGCTTCCTGAGGGCGGGCGTGACGCCAAGGGTCAGCACGTGGCCAACCTGCTGGCCTTCCAGCCCGGCGAGGAGATCGCCCAGGTCATGGAGCTCAAGGACTACGAGCAGGCCGACTTCCTGGTGCTGGCGACCAAGCGTGGCCTGGTGAAGAAGACGCGCCTGAGCGAGTACGACTCCAACCGCTCCGGCGGCGTCATCGCGATCAACCTGCGTGAGGACGCGGATGGCAACCCTGACGAGCTCGTCTCGGCGCGGCTGCTGTCCGAGGGCCAGGACCTCCTGCTGGTCTCCCGCCACGGCCAGTCCGCCCGCTTCCACGCCTCCGACGACGTCCTGCGGCCCACCGGCCGCGCCACGAGCGGCGTGACCGGTATGCGGTTCCGTGACGGCGACTGGCTGCTGGCGATGGACGTCGTCGACCCGCAGTGGACTGACGCGGACCTGTTCGTGGTCACTGAGGGCGGTTACGCCAAGCGCACCAACGTGGCTGAGTACCCGACCAAGGGCCGTGGCGGCCTGGGGGTCAAGGTTGCCAACCTGGTGGAGGAGCGCGGCGACCTTGTGGGCGCGCTGGTCACGGCGCCCAGCGACGAGGTGCTGTGCATCATGGAGTCGGGCAAGGTGGTGCGCTCCCGTGTGGACGAGGTCTCGGTGACCGGCCGCAACACCCAGGGCGTCACCTTTGCCAAGCCCGACGACGGCGACCGCATCATCGCCGTCGCCCGGAACACCGAGCGCGAGCTTGACGGCGACGACGAGCCTGCCGCTCCTGCGGATCAGGCTCAGGACGCGGTAGCGTTGAGCGAGGACGACGAGAGTGAGGACCAGGCATGAGCAAGCCGGAAACCCGCCACCCTGCCGGTGAGTCCGGCACGGCAGACAGCGCCGACATCGCCCAGATGCCGAGCTCATCGACCAAGCCCACGGTGACCGGTCCGCGCCGGGTGCGACTGGCCCTGACCCGGGTCAGCCCCTTCTCGGTGATGAAGGTGGCCTTCCTGCTGAGCGTGGCCGGGGGCATCATGCTCGTGGTGGCAGCAGCCTTCGTGTGGTTCATGCTCGACGCCATGCACGTGTTCTCCACCATCCAGAACCTGGTGGGTACGGTGATGGAGTCGGAGTCGAACTCCTTCACCGCGCTGCTGGAGTACATGAGGTTCTCCCGGGCTGTGTCCATGGCGACGATCATCGCCGTCATCAACATCATCCTGACCACGGCGCTGGCGACCGTGGGCGCTTTCCTCTACAACGTGACCGCGGCACTCGTCGGTGGGGTTCATCTCACACTGGCAGACGAGTGATTGGATTTGGTCACCTGAGATCGGGTGGGTTAATCTCTTCCGGTCGCAAGGGCCTATAGCTCAGTTGGTTAGAGCGCATCCCTGATAAGGATGAGGTCGCTGGTTCGAGTCCAGCTAGGCCCACCACCCGCGGTGGAACGATGAGGAGGGTTCATGAGGAACCGGCCGCTCGTGCTAGCCGCGGTTTTCTTGTCCCTGGCCGGGGCGGGCTACGCCGCCTGGCTCAGGTACGAGTCAGAGCGGATGATCCGGGCGCCGTGGACTGAGGTCGACTGAGTCCGGCCAGGCACGGGATCGCTGCGACAACTACATCGGGGCCATGGCGCAATTGGTAGCGCACCTGCTTTGCAAGCAGGGGGTTACGGGTTCGAGTCCCGTTGGCTCCACCACCACGATCCCCCGGGCCCGCTGAGGTTCCGGGGGATCGTCGTTTCAGGCCCCACGCAGTCGGAACAGCCAAATCTCGCCCGTGCGTGGCGTCCTCCCGGCTCCCGTTTCCCTCGGTTGAGGCCCGCGGCAGTCGATTCCATCCCGGGGAGCATGGGGATCGACTGTTAAGGGCCTGAAGTGACGGGAAGTTGGGGGATCGTGGCTCCGGTGCGCACTGACTGCGACTGCTGAGGGCCTGAAGTGATGGGGGGGGGAGCAGTTCGTCATCCACACTGTGCACCGCTGTGGTTCCACGCCGTCCCCAGCTGTGGCTCGAGGGATTCTTGTCATTCTCGAGGCGTCATCACTCGCAATTGTCCCCAGGTGTGGAAAGGCCTGTGGAGAACTACACGAATGTCATTCCACAGGGTTACCCACAGATGTGGAGGAATAACATCGCTGTGCTTCGGCTGGCCTGTGGATAACGTGGAGGACGAGTGACGGCGCTTGAGAAAAAGGGCTCGGACGCAACGAGGCGCCCGAGCCCTTCGATCGCAGAACCGAGTCACACGAGGAGGTACTTCACCGCAATCAGTGCTACCAGCCCCAGCGCGACTCCCACGCTCCCCCACACAGCCACGGCGCCCCGGCGCTGACGCGGCGCCCGGGCGTACAGGGAGGCCACCGCCAGGCCGGTCAGCAGGCCACCCAGGTGCCCCTGCCAGGAGATCCCAGCCCCAAGCACCGAGATGACCAGGTTGACCGCCAGCAGACCGAGGATCGCGGAGGTGTCCCGGCCAAAGCGCCGCTGGATGAGGAATACGGCCGCGAACAGCCCGAACACCGCACCTGAGGCTCCCACCGTGAGCGTGATCCAGGATGCCGAGCCTGGTGAGGACAGCAGGTAGATCGCCGTCGACCCTCCCAGGGCGGACAGCGCGTAGAGCGCGGCGAAGCGCCAGCGCCCGAGCAAAGGCTCCAGCGCGCTGCCACAGACCCACAGCGCCCACATGTTGAAAGCCAGGTGCATGAGCGAGCCGTGGAGGAAGGCGGTGGACAGGAACCGCCAGGGCTGAGACAGCGCGACCACGGGCGCGAAGCCGAAGTCCGTGGTCAGGGAAGGGCGCAGCATCTGGATCACGTAGACGACCACGCAGGCCGCGATCAACCCGGTCGTGATGCGCGCGTCCTGCACCGCCACTGCCCCGAGCACCGTGCGCGTGGGACGCCGCCGCTGCTCGGCCGAACGCACGCAGTCCACGCAGTGGATGCCGACGGCGCTGGGCACCTGGCACTGTGGGCAGGCCGGCCGGTCGCAGCGCTGGCAGCGCACGTAGGAAACCCGGTCAGGGTGGCGTGGGCACACCGGCTGAGTGCCGTTGGCGCTGGAGGCGGCGGGAAGGTCCTGGCTCATGGACGACTCCTTCGGTCAGATGTGGACGACGCCGTCGGACCGGCTGGTCCGACGGCGTCGGCTCAAGATCAGTGGGCACGCCTGTGGTGGCCCCACACGGTCAGTCGCAGCTACTTCTGGACCGTCACCGAGGTGATGACGACGTCCTCCAGCGGGCGGTCACGCGGGTCAGTGGGGACAGCGGAGATCGCGTCGACCACCTTGCGCGAGGCCTCGTCCGCCACGGTGCCGAAGATCGTGTGCTTGCCCTGGAGCCACTCGGTGGGACCGGTGGTGATGAAGAACTGGGAGCCGTTGGTGCCCTTGCCGAAGCGGCGCCCGGCGTTGGCCATCGCCAGCACGTAGGGGGAGGCGAAGGTCAGCGAGGCGTCGATCTCGTCGTCGAAGACGTATCCGGGGCCGCCGGTGCCGGTGCCCAGCGGGTCACCGCCCTGGATCATGAAGCCGGGGATGACGCGGTGGAAGATGACGTTGTCGTACAGAGGAGCGTTGGACTCCTCACCGGTCCGCGGGTCCGTCCAGGTCTTTTCGCCGGTGGCCAGGCCCACGAAGTTCGAGACGGTCTCAGGGGCCTGCTCGGGGAAGAGCTCGAGGCGAATGTCGCCGAGGTTGGTGTGCAGTGTCGCTTCCATGGGCCACATCGTTGCACGCGGGCGCGGCGTCATGGACCGATGACCCCAGATGGAGGCACAGTGTTCACCCCAGGCAAAACAAGGTGACCGTTCTCAGGCGGCTGCCGGCCAGGAGTGGGACCATAGGCTTCAGTCATCATGTGCATGACCGATGTCTCTCTCAGCTAGGAGAAGCCGTGGCTTTCAAGAAGAAGATCGAGAAGAACCTTGACACTGACCAGCTGCGCGCGGAGGCTGCCGCATTCGCGGAGAACGTCGCCGAGCAGGCTGAGCGCGCCGCCGAGTGGGTTGCCCCGCACGTGGTCAAGGCGCGCAAGGACCTGGCTCGTGTGGCCGCCGGCGCTCAGGAGCGCCTGGAGCCGGCCTACACAGAGGCTCGCACCCGCGTGGTCGAGGACTACCTGCCGCGTGCCCAGCGCGCCGCGTCGGCCGCTCAGGCTGCTGCTCAGGCGCCCGGCACCGTGACCGAGCGTGCTCAGCGCGCCGCTGAGGCCGCCCGCCTGGCCGCCGTCGAGGCTCCCAAGCCCCGCAAGTCCCACCGCTTCCTCAAGTGCCTGGGATGGACCACCCTGGCTGCTGGTGCTGCTGCCGCGGCCTACGTGGTGTGGCGTCGCAGCCAGCCCGTTGAGGACCCGTGGGCCGAGGAGTACTGGGCCGACTCTGACGACTTCGACGCCGCCGAGGCTGTCCAGGACGTCAAGGACCAGGCTACCGAGGTTGCTGAGGCTGCCGCGGACAAGGCCGAGGAGCTCAAGGACAAGGCGGCCGACGCTGTCGAGGACCTCAAGGACGCTGTCGAGGACTGAGCCTGGCGCGCGCACGCGCCTGTTCACCACGCGGCCCACGGGGTCATAGGGCGAGACGAGCCTGGCGCGTTCAGGTGCCTGTTCTCTCACGGTCTCGGGCCGGTACGCATGGACGTACCGGCCCGAGACCTGTTTGAGGCCTGTCTCTTGCCTGTGCTGGCGCCGCGGCCCGCCCTTTGCTGACCCCGCCCCGCCCTGCGGTTGCTGCCTCTCCCCTGCGGTTGCCATCTGTGCCAGCCCGTCGTTACCTCTGCGTCGCGGCCGTGGCCCCTGCACGCAGCCGCTACCCCCGCCCGTGCGTCGCTCCCCCCCACCAACC
>OAXA01000243.1_pt1 | contig 9617 bp, 9 predicted proteins | sample 1501441 | NCBI WGS metagenome assembly OAXA01 (sample SAMEA2580299, study PRJEB22360) | human gut metagenome | biome: human gut; feature: human-associated habitat; material: faeces | place: Denmark | collected 2008/2010
GCCATGGCCGAGGCGATGACCTTGCGAACCGGCTCAGCCGCGGCCTGCGGCTGGAACTTCAGCATGTCCACCGCGTCAGCGGCGTCCATTCCGCGAACCAGGTCGACAACGCGACGACACTTGCTGGCGCTCATCCGGACGTGACGCGCGATGGCGTACGAGCCGGGGCGATCGCCGAGCAGGGCGGCGCGACGGCTGGGCCTCTCAGTGTTGCTCATGAATCAGATCCCTCTCGTCAGCGCCTGCGCGCCTTCTTGTCGTCCTTCACGTGACCCTTGAAGGTTCTGGTCGGGGCGAATTCTCCGAACTTGTGCCCGACCATCGACTCGGTCACGAAAACCGGGACGTGCTTGCGACCGTCGTGCACGCCGATGGTGTGCCCGATCATGTCGGGGGTAACCATCGATCGACGTGACCAGGTCTTGATGACGTTGTGCGTGCCCGCCTCGTTCTGGGCAGTGACCTTCTTGGCCAGATGCTCGTCGACGAAGGGGCCCTTCTTCAGACTGCGTGGCATGTCTCAGACTCCCAATCAGCGCTTCTTGCCGGACTTGCGGCGACGCACGATGAGACGGCTGCTCGCCTTGTTCTTGTTACGGGTACGACCCTCGGGCTTGCCCCAGGGGCTCACCGGGTGACGACCACCAGAGGTACGACCCTCGCCACCACCATGCGGGTGGTCGATCGGGTTCATGACCACACCACGGACGGTCGGGCGGATGCCCTTCCAGCGGTTACGGCCGGCCTTGCCCCAGTTGATGTTGGTCTGCTCGGCGTTGCCGACCTCGCCAATGGTGGCGCGGCAACGGATGTCCACCATGCGCATCTCACCAGAGGGGAGGCGCAGGGTGGCGTACTTGCCCTCGCGGGCGACCAGCTGCACCGACGCGCCAGCGGAGCGACCCATCTTGGCGCCACCACCCGGACGCAGCTCCACGGCGTGAACCGTGGTACCGACCGGGATGTTGCGCAGGTTGTTGCCCGGCTTGATGTCGGCCTCGGGGCCGGACACCACGACGGTTCCCTGGCTGACGCCATCGGGGGCGATGATGTAACGCTTCTCACCGTCGGCGTAATGGAGCAGGGCAATGCGAGCAGTGCGGTTCGGGTCGTACTCGATGTGAGCGACCTTGGCCGGCACGCCGTCCTTATCGTAACGCTTGAAGTCGATGATGCGGTAGGCCTGCTTGTGTCCACCGCCGATGTGGGTGGTGATGCGGCCAGTGTTGTTGCGTCCACCGGTCTTGGGCTTGGCAACGAGCAGGGACTTCTCAGGGGTCGAGCGGGTGAGCTCGACGAAGTCCGACACGCTCGAGCCGCGACGGCCCGGAGTGGTGGGCTTGTGCTTGCGGATACCCATTGGTACTTCGTTCCTTCTCTCGCGGCTCAGGCGACCGGGCCGGTGAAGATGTCGATGCGATCACCCTCGGCGACGGTCACGATGGCACGCTTGGTATCGGGACGCTTGCCCATGCCGAAGCGGGTACGGCGTGCCTTGCCCTTGCGGTTCATCGTGTTAACCGAGGTGACCTTCACACCGAAGATCTGCTCGATCGCGATCTTGATCTCGGTCTTGTTGGCAGTCGGCTTGACCAGGAACGTGTAGGTGTTCTGGTCGAGCAGGCTGTAGCTCTTCTCGGAGACAACCGGGGCGAGGATGATGTCCCGGGGATCTCGGATCTTCAGCTCGCTCACTTGGCGTCCTCCTTGTCGGAGTCAGACTTGACGGCGTTGACGAAGCCAGCGGCCTCAGCAGCCTCGGCGGAACGGAACCACACCTCAGCGATGGTGCGTCCGTACCAGGGCGACGTCGGGGCGTGGAACTTCTTGGAGTCCTCGTTGCCCTTGATGTCGAATCCGGCCGGCGGGTTGTCTCCGCGGAAGGAGTCCTCACCGTAGGGATGCTGGTCCGCAACGTTGGTCTCCGGGACCTCTGACTCAGCGGCCAGGGCCTGGGTGCTGGCGCTGCGAGCACCCACGAAGGCGTCAAGTCCGGCCTGGCTGAACACGATGGTCCGCGCGTTGACGACGTCGTAGGTGTTGAGCTGATCGGCGGCCAGGACGTGGACCCCGTTGAGGTTGCGCACGGACAGCCAGGCGACCTCCTCGCTGCGATCCAGGACGACGAGCACCTTGCGGAGCTCGGCGAGACCGGAGAGGACGGCCTTGGCCTGCTTGGTCGAGGGCTTGTCACCGTCAACCAGGGAGGTCACGACGAAGATGCGATTGTCGCGAGCCATGTCGGACAGAGCACCACGCAGAGCAGCGGCCACCATCTTCTTGGGGGTGCGCTGAGCGTAGGAGCGCGGCTGCGGACCGTGAACGGTGCCGCCACCGACCCACTGTGGTGCACGGGTCGAACCCTGACGGGCACGACCGGTGCCCTTCTGACGCCACGGCTTCTTGCCGCCACCGGAGACCACGCCACGAGTCTTCGTGGCGTGGGTGCCCTGACGGGCAGCCGCGAGCTGGGCGATGACGACCTGATGGATCAGGGGAATGTTGGTGTTCGCGTCGAAGACGTCACCGGGAAGCTCAGCCGATCCGGCCTTCTTGCCCTTGACGTCAAGGACGTCGATGGTCTTGGTCTCATTCATGCGGCATCCCCATTCTTGGCGGCCTTCTTGGCGGCGCTGCGGACGACGAGCAGGGACCCCTTCGGGCCGGGAACGGCGCCACGGACCAGCATGATCCCACGCTCGGCGTCGACGGAGTGAACCTGCAGGTTCTGGACAGTCACACGCTCGGCACCCATGCGGCCAGCCATGCGGAGGCCCTTGATGACCTTGCCTGGCGTCGAGCAGCCGCCGATGGAGCCCGGCGAGCGGTGCTTGCGGTGCACACCATGGGTGGCACGCAGGCCGCCGAAGCCGTGACGCTTCATGACGCCAGCGGTGCCCTTGCCCTTGCTGGTGCCGGTGACGTCGACGAAATCGGACTCGGAGAACACGTCAGCGGTGATCTCCTGGCCCAGGGTGTACTCAGAGGCATCGGCGGTACGCAACTCGACGAGGTGACGTCGAGGGGTCACGCCGGCCTTCTCGAAGTGGCCGGCCTCCGGCTTGGTGACCTTCTTGGCCTTGACGGCTCCGATACCAAGCTGGACGGCGGAGTAGCCATCAGTCTCGGGGGTGCGCACCTGGGTGACGACACACGGCCCGGCCTGGATGACGGTCACAGGAACGAGCTTGTTGTGCTCGTCCCACAGCTGGGTCATGCCGAGCTTGGTGCCCAGCACGCCCTTGACAGTGCGTTCATTGGTCATGGTGCTCAACCTCACGGAAGCTTGATCTCGATGTCGACACCGGCCGGCAGATCGAGACGCATAAGCGAATCGACCGTCTTCGGGGTCGGCTCGAGAATGTCGATGAGCCGCTTGTGGGTGCGCATCTCAAAGTGCTCGCGGCTGTCCTTGTACTTGTGGGGCGAACGGATCACACAGAAAACGTTCTTCTCAGTCGGCAGCGGCACCGGGCCGGCGACCTTGGCACCCGTGCGGGTCACCGTGTCGACGATCTTGCGCGCCGACGAGTCGATGACCTCGTGGTCGTAGGCCCGCAGCCTGATGCGGATCTTTTGTCCCGCCACAGTTGTTCCTTCTACTCGTCTCTGCCGCGTCCAAGATTCCCTGACATGGGAGTCCGGTACGCCCAGAGGGTTCCGGCGTGAGGAGCGAACTCCTCATTGGTCCCAACCTGACGGTTTCCAACTGGTGTGAAAACCGGGAGGTCACATCACCCCTCCCCGACCCACGCGCTCGGGCGTGTCGCGCATCACAAGCCGCAGGACGCCCACCGCTCACCAGTCATCGAGGACCCCGTGAACACTGTGGATTTGTCTGCCGACTTCCGATGCTGACCCGCTCCCGTGGGCCCGGCAGCGGACTCACCGTGGTGGTGACACCTCTGCCGTCGGGCTTCAGTGGCCGGGCTCGACCTCAAGGATCATGAGCGTGACGCACCGCAGCCCCGTTCGGAGCAACTTGTACAGTCTGTCACCGATGAACCAACAAGGCAAATCGGAATGACGGCCTCTCTGAACCCCAGGGAATTGAATGGTGTTCAATGTTGAGCGGTCGCCAACGCCGAGGAGTCATCATGTCAAATCCATCGCAAACACCTACTGCCACGCCTTGGTGGAGTGTGCGGATGCGCGCGACCGGAATCATCGACGGGGAGCCGTACCACGTCAGCGGAGCCGAGTCGCTGGTGGCTCCGGACATGATCGGGCAGACGTTGACGGGGCTCATCCATCGCGCGCTCTCCCCTGGTCACACCGTCGAGGCTCGGCAGGTGCGACTCAGCCTGGATCAGCTTGACGCCGATCCCGCTGTCATCCCTGCCCTGCCCGCAGACATCAACGAATGCATCGACATCGACTCCGCACATCACCACTTCCTTGACGTCTTGTCCCGATTCGTGCCCAATCCGGAGGAGATCATGCGCATTCTCACCGCCGGACCGACGATGCGTGGGGCTGCCATGGTCGAGGTGGGCAGTGGACGACGATTGGAAACCGATCCCTTGCGTGGCGTTCGTGTGACTCGATTCGGGGATCTCACGGAATCTGCCCCGGGGACGTCCTTGGCTCACAAGAGGCACCATCATGAAGCGGTCCTCCTCGCGAGCAAGGTTGCTGCTGCACCCGGAGTTCTCGCGGAACTCTGCATCTCCGACGATCCCCATTACACCCGTGGCTATGTCTGCGTCGACGGGGTGTACACAACCGTGACGAACGTCAAGGCCGATGGGGACCCCAACGGGGGCCGCGTCATTCTTGTCGACACCTCGTGCGCAGATCCCGCCATGGTCACGGACTGGCTGGAGAATCACCCCGTTCTCATCGGACCTGCCACCCACTCTCCCAGTACTGACACCACCACGTCCTGGCATGACCACATTCGATCCCGTCTCGACTCGTGGCGGGCTTCCGGCCTCGAGCGCCATCCACGCACCTTCTCGTCGTCTCAGATTCCTGACGCCATCACCACCGACGGTCCTGCCCTGCTGTTCTCCTCCTCCGATTACCTCGGCATGTCCACGGAGCCGGCCGTCCAGGAGGCCATGATCAACGTCATCAGTAAGCTGGGATGCAGTTCTGGCGGCTCACGCCTCACGACAGGAACCTCGGTGGCACACCACCATGCTGAACACGAGATCGCCACATGGTTGGGGTATCCCCGGGCAGTCCTCATGGCCAGCGGCTATCAGGCAAATGTCGCGACCATGCAGCTGTTGGCAGGTCCTGACGTCACCGTCGTCTCCGATGCGGATAACCATGCCAGCCTCATCGACGGGTGCCGGTTGGCTCGGGCGCGCACGGTCGTCGTCCCTCATGCTGACCTCGATGCCGTCGACCATGCCCTTGATCACGTCACCACCGAAAGAGCCATCGTGCTCACGGAGGGGGTCTACTCCATGGGAGGTGACGTCGCTCCCGTTGCTGACCTCGCCCGGATCGCACGTCGTCACGGCGCCTTGACCATCGTTGACGACGCCCACGGGATAGGCACTGTCGGGCCCACCGGGCGTGGCGTCACCGAAGGTTTGCCCCAGGAACTGCGACCGGACATCCTGCTGGGAACGGCCAGCAAGGCCCTGGGCGTCGAGGGCGGTTTCGTCTGCGTCTGCGAGACTCTGGCAACACTGATTCGAAACTGCGCTCGAGGATACGTGTTCTCCAGCGCCCCCTCCCCCGCCGTCGTAGCAGCCGTGGCGGCATCCGTGCATCAACTACGAACTGACGTCTCTCCCGTCCAGAGGCTCCAGACCACTGTGGCCCGCGCGCGCCGTGCACTCTTCGAAGCCGGGCTCATTCCCGCCCCTGCAGCCAATGATCTCGGTCCGATCATCAGGGTTCCGGTGGGTCCCGAGGATCGTGCCGTCGCGGCGCAAGAGGAGTTGGGACGACGGGGACTCATGATCGGCGCCATCCGCTACCCGGCAGTCCCCAGGGGCGAGGCGATCCTGCGGGTGTGCCTGACCGCTGCACATACCGATGCACACATTGATGCGCTGGTCGACTCACTGCGCGACGTTCTCAACACCGTCTGAAAAAGAGGGTGCATCCGAGATCACCTCAGACGCACCCTTCTCCCTGAAGAATTCCGATCACTTGGAATCCAGCTCGGCGCAGAACCGCTCCATACGACGAAGGGTCGACTCCTTGCCGAGGATCTCCATGGCCTCGAACAGTGGCGGGGACACCCGCGAACTGGTGACGGCGACGCGGATCGGGGCGAAGGCGAGACGCGGCTTGATACCCATCTCGTCGCAGAGTTTGGTGCGCAGCGCAGCCTGGATGGCATCGGCGGAGAAGTCGTCAAGACCCTTGAGGACCTCGGTGGACGCCTGCTGAATCTCGTCGGCTCCTGCCTTGAGCTTGGCCACGGAATCCCCGTCGAAGACCAGGGCATCGTCGTCGATCAGCAGGAATGCCAGCTTCGGCAGTGCCTCCGACAGCAGCACCAGACGCTCACGAATGAGTGACATGGCGGCGTGGATGATCTCACGGTCCTCACTCGTCAGATCACGACCGAGCACCTCCTGGGCCTGTCCGGTGCGATCGGCGTACTCGAGCACGCGATCGGTGAGGTCCTCGGCGTCAAGACTGCGGATGTACTGGCCGTTGAGCCAGTCAAGTTTGGTGACGTCGAAAACCGGCCCGCCGGTGGAGACGCTCGCCCAGTCGAAGCGGGACACGAAGGAGTCGAGGTCCTCCATCTCCTGGCCCTCGGCGATCGTCGGGTATGCCAGCAGCTGCAAGAAGTTGCGCAGCGCCTCGGGCAGGTAACCCTGTTCACGGAACCACATCAACCGAGCAGCCGGGTTCTTGCGCTTGGAGATCTTGGACTTGTCGGTGTTGCGCAGCAGTGGCATGTGCGCGAACCTCGGCACCTCCCAACCCAGCCACTTGTAGAGCAACAGGTGCTTCGGCGTCGAAGAGATCCACTCCTCACCACGAACGACGGTGTCGATGCCCATGAGATGGTCGTCGACGACGACGGCCATGTGGTACGTCGGGAATCCGTCGGCCTTGAGGATGACCTGGTCATCGGGACGTGGGGCGTGGACCTTGCCGCGAATGAGATCGTCGAACTCCAGCTCGACGTCCTCAGGGATGAGCATGCGCACGACGGGTGTCTCGGTGAAACCCGGCAGCTTGGCCCGCTCCTCCTTGGACATGCCCAGACACATGCGGTCGTAACCGGAGTCCGAGGACTTCGCGGCCGCGCGCTCCTCGCGCAGTGCCTTGAGCCTCTCCTGGGAGCACCAGCAACGGTAGGCGTGACCAGACTCGATGAGCTTGTCGACGAGCGGCTTGTAGGTGTCCAAACGCTCAGACTGCCGGTACGGTTCGTACGGTCCACCGACCCGCGGCGACTCGTCGGGGGACAGACCCAGCCAGTCGAGGGTCTCGTAGATCTGTTCCTCCGAACCCTCCACCAGACGGTTGCGGTCGGTGTCCTCGATGCGCAGCACGAACTGGCCGCCGGTGCGCTGGGCCCAAGCCTTGTCGAACAACGCCATGTAGGCCGTACCGACGTGAGGGTCTCCGGTGGGCGAGGGGGCGACGCGTGTGCGCGCGGGATGCAACTCAGTCATGATGCCTCGGAGTCTATCGGGAAGTACCGACAGACTCCGGTAAGGTTCCCGCCATGGCAGAACCCATTGGAACCTCGGCCGAGTCCGGCTCGGACTTCATTCGTCAGGTCGTTCGCGCGGACAACGAACAGGGCACCTATGGAGGACGGGTCCAGACCCGATTCCCACCCGAGCCCAATGGCTACCTGCACATTGGCCACGCCAAGGCCATCGTCACTGACTTCGGCGTCGCGGAGGACTTCGGCGGCATCTGCAATCTGCGTCTGGACGACACCAACCCGGGCACCGAGGAGGTTGAGTACGTCCAGTCGATCATCGAGGACATCGAGTGGCTCGGCTACTCCCCCGCCCACGTCGTCCACGCCTCCGACTACTTCGACAAGCTGTACGAGTGGGCCCAGTACCTCATCCGCGAGGACCTGGCCTACGTCGACGACCAGTCCCCCGAGACGATTCGCGAGCAGAAGGGCGGCTACGGCAAGCCGGGCATCGAGAGCCCCTACCGCGACCGTCCCGCAGCGGAATCCCTCGATCTGCTCGAGCGGATGCGCAACGGCGAGTTCCCCGACGGCTCCCGCTGTCTGCGCGCCAAGATCGACATGCAGGCGGAGAACATGTGGCTTCGTGACCCCATCATGTACCGCATCCGCCACCAGGCCCATCACTCGACCGCCACTACGTGGTGCATCTACCCCACCTACGACTGGGCCCACGGTCAGTCCGACGCCATAGAGGGTGTGACCCATTCGCTGTGTTCCCTGGAATTCAACAGCCACCGACCCCTATACGACTGGTTCCTCGCCCATGTGCCGCTCGACGCCCCGGCCCCCAAGCAGCGCGAGTTCGCCCGTCTCGAACTGACCCACACCATCACCTCGAAGCGTCGCCTCAAGTCCCTGGTGACCGACGGCGTCGTCGACGGTTGGGACGACCCCCGCATGCCCACCCTGCGCGGGATGCGTCGTCGTGGCTACCCGGCTGCCGCCATCCGTGCCTTCTGCCAGGCCGTCGGTACCACCAAGAACAATTCCGTGAAGGCCATCGAGGAGTTCGAGTCCTTCGTGCGCCGCGAGCTCAACGCCACCACGCAGCGCCGCATGGCCGTCCTGCACCCGCTCAAACTGGTCCTCGACGGCTGGCCTACTGACGAGAACGGCAACCCGGTCGTCGAATGGTTCGAGCTCGTCAACAACCCGGAGAATCCTGATGACGGCACCCGGCGCGTCCCCTTCACCGGTGAGCTGTGGATCGAAGCCGACGACTTCCGCGAGGACCCGCCCCGCAAGTTCTTCCGTCTCTCCCCCGGTCGCGAGGTGCGTCTGCGTGGTGCCTACCTGGTGACGGCCACTGACGTCGTCAAGAACCCTGACGGCACCATCACCGAGGTTCACGCCAGCTATGACCCGGAGTCCCGCGGCGGCACCGCCCCCGACGGTCGCAAGGTGAAGTCGACGATGCACTGGGTGTCCGCCGCCCACGCCGTGCCGGTGACAGCGAACCTCTATGACCGTCTCTTCACCGCCGAGATTCCCGGATCGGAGAGCGGCGAGGCCCTCGACGACCTCAACCCGAACTCGCGCGAGACCCTCACCAACGTCATGGCCGAACCGGCCCTGGCCGAGGTGCTCCCCGGCGAGGTGGTGCAGTTCGAGCGGCTGGGGTACTTCGCGGCGGATCAGGACACCACGGTGTTCCACCGCACCGTTGGTCTGCGTGACGAATGGGCCCAGCTGCAGAGGCGTCAGGGCTGAACAGGTGTTGTTGACGGCAGCAATCCATCAAATTGTCACCCGTCCGTCACTTCTTTCGGCAAAGATGGTACCGCTTTCCTATCCCGTTAGAAGGACACCATCCATGCATGACAACCCACTTGGTACGAACCTGTCGCGTCGCGCCGTGCTGGTCGGCACCCTGGGGACAGGGCTCGCGATGACTGCCGTCGGGAATTCCTTCGCGTCGCCGTCGACGTCTTCCGCTCCCGCCACCGCAGGCTCTGCTGCCCGCGGGGTGCCC
>OAXA01000251.1_pt1 | contig 9353 bp, 6 predicted proteins | sample 1501441 | NCBI WGS metagenome assembly OAXA01 (sample SAMEA2580299, study PRJEB22360) | human gut metagenome | biome: human gut; feature: human-associated habitat; material: faeces | place: Denmark | collected 2008/2010
CAGGGGAGGCCTGGCGGCGGCTGGGAGAGTGTGGACGTCGACGAGTCCGCCTTCGGGCGGGTGGTCAGACAGCAGGTTGAGCGTGCCATTGTCCACTACGTCAGCCAGGCCCTGCCCGATGGGCTGCGCGTGACAGCCTCGATCCGTCGCCGTGGCGACGGGAGCTTGTACGCGGTGCTTGATCCGGCGCTCGAGAGTCTGGATACGGGGCAGCGTGAGGCTGCTCAGGCCCTGCTTCGTCAGGTCCGTGATGGTGTGGGTCTGCCCACACCGTGAGAAAATGGCGGAATCTGGCGGTCTTAGCCTCAGGTGCCGATTCGACGCGGCCGTGAACGGTTGCTAAAGTTCTTTCCGCGCCAAGCGCGATTCCTGCGTAGCTCAATGGCAGAGCATCCGACTGTTAATCGGACGGTTGTTGGTTCGAGTCCAACCGCAGGAGCTTCTCGGAAGCCCCGGCCCCACCCGGCCGGGGCTTCCGTCGTCTCCGGCTCCTGGCGCGGTCCCGGTCTCGATCCACTGAATCGGCACGCCTGTAGCCATAGCCCAGACGTTGAGCACGATCTTGCGTGGCTTACTGGAGAAGCCCGTTTCGTAGTTGCTGACTGTTGCGCGACTGACGCCCATGGCCTCAGCGAGCTGGTGCTGGATAGTCGGGGTTGAAGTTGGTTCTGGGCACCTTGGGGAGCAGGCTCCGAACGACGGTGGCGCGTGGGGGTTTTGTGGCGTGGGGTGGGTGATTGGTGCGTGCTTTGGCGAATGCGACGGTCTCTAGGGGAGTGCTAGGGCACGCACCAATGACGTGTGCACGTCCGCATCGGGGGATGCACGTTCCAGTGGGGGTGGTGGGTTTGATGGCTGCGTCAGTTGAGGCCCTGAACCGTCAGTTTGGGGCTGGCGTGTGGCCTAGGAGCGTCGGTTTAGGCGCTGAACAGTCGGTTCGGGTGTGGCGGGGATGGGGATCGACTGTTCAGGGCCTAAAGCGACGGGAAGAGGCGACGGAGATGGGGCGGCGTGTGGGGCTTTGGTGCGTGCAGGGGGGGACTCGCCCCCTCTGGAAACGTAGCCTGGCGTATGACCCGAGCGGGTCCTGGGCGACGCCTGGCAGGTTGGCTGTCAGAGGGCCGAGCGAGTCTGGGCCTGCTCAGCCCTGGCTCAGCTGCATGCGCTTGTTCTCCAGGCCCACGATCTCCTCGAAGAGCTCGCGGTACCCGGGGTCCTCGGCAGACATACGCCTCTGCCGGCCGCGCAGCTCAGTGAGCCTACGGTTGACACCCATTCGAGCCAGCGAGGTCACGACGTCGCGTGCGTAGCGTTGAAGGGCATCAGGGTCGATCTCCTGCGATCCCCGCCGTGTGGCCACCGGAAGCGTGACGACCGCGAGCGCCGTCAGCGCCGCATCAATCTCCGGGGTGGCACCGAGGCGAACCTGCTCCACCCAGTGGGCGAAGGCAGTGCGCTCGATCTCCTTCAGACCCTTGCCCCCGGCGGTGAGTGCCGTGACCTCGTCCTGCATCCGGCTGACGCCTCCCGCAGCCTCGATCGCCTCGAAGGCGGCGCGGTGGACGGCGTTGGAGAAGGCGGCGGACTCAATCGTGTCCGCCCCGGCGCGCGCTGCTGCCATCGGCTGCTGCACCATGGTGGCCAGAACCTGACGCTCCAGGGCCGTGACCTGGTCCGTCACCGGCTCAAGCGCAGGACGCCGGGCATCCGTGCCCAGGACCGCATCCCCACTGCCACCGGAGGAGGCCTGGACGGCGCCAGGTCCTCGTCTCTCGGCAGACTGGACGGCGCGCAGCACGTCTGACTCGGGAAGGGCCACCCATCCGGCCAGACGCCGCGTGTACTCACGGCGCAGAGCCCTGTCCCGGATCCCGGCGACGATCGGCGCCGCCGTGCGCAGACCGCGTACCCGGCCCTCAGCAGTGTCCAGATCCAGGTTGGCCAGGCAGGTGCGGATGACGAACTCGAACAGGGGCTTGCGCCGCTCCAGCAGGCGAGGAATGCCCTGGTTACCCTCCCCCAGCCGCAGGTCACAGGGATCCAGGCCGTGTGGCTCGACGGCGACGAAGGTCTGTGCCGCAAAGTGCTGGTCCTCGCCATAGGCGCGCAAGGCCGCCTTCTGGCCGGCGGCGTCGCCGTCGAAGGTGAAGATGACCTCGCCGCCACGAACGCGGTTGCCCATGACCACGCCGGCCGACGGATCAGCGGCGTCTCCCAGGAGACGCCGCACGATCCGCACGTGGTCCTCGCCGAACGCGGTTCCGCAGGTAGCCACGGCTACCGTCACCCCGGACAGGTGGGCCGCCATGACGTCCGTGTAGCCCTCGACGACCACCACCCGGTGCTGGCTAGCGATGTCCTTCTTGGCCAGGTCCAGTCCGTAGAGGACCTGGCTCTTGTGGTAGATCGCGGTCTCCGGGGTATTGAGGTACTTGGGGACGGTCTTGTCCTCGTCGCTCAGTCGGCGGCCACCGAAGCCCACCGTCGCTCCGGTCACGTCCCGAATGGGCCACATGATCCGGTCTCGGAAGCGGTCGTAGACACGTCCGCCGCCGGTTCCTCCTTGGCCGCACAGGCCGGAGGCTACGAGCTCTGCCTCTGTGAAGCCCTTTGAGCGCAAGTGCCCGGCCAGGTTGTCCCAGCCGGGGGGCGCGTAGCCCACACCGAAGCGGGCGAGAGCGGCGTCGTCGAAACCGCGTCCGTAGAGGAAACGGCCGGCTGAGGCGGCAGCGGGGTTGGCGGGGGAGAGCTGGGAGCGGAACCACTCCTCGGCCACGCGGTTGGCCTCCAGCAGGCGCTGGCGCGTGCCGGGCTCGACACCGCGGCGCACGTCCCCCGAGGAGTCCTCGTAGCGCAGCTGGACCCCGACGCGTCCAGCCAGGTACTCCACGGCCTCAGCGAAGGAGAGGTGGTTGATCTTCTCGACGAAGGAGATGACGTCCCCTCCCTCGCCGCAGCCGAAGCAGTGCCACAGGCCCAGCTGGGGGCGGACGTGGAAGGACGGGGTCTTCTCATCGTGGAAGGGGCACAGTCCCTTCATCGAGCCCACGCCGCCGCTCTTGAGCGTGACGTGCTCGCCGACGACGTCCTCGATCTTGGCGCGCTCACGCACCGCCTCGATGTCCTCGCGCTTGATCAGTCCCGCCATGGCGTCATCCTAGGCGTGCCCACCGACATCAATGAACGTGCTGAGCCAGGCCCGCTCCTGCCAGGAGAGCCCCGCCTCCTCGTGGAGCCCTCACACCTGGGAGAACAGCCCGCACAACCGAGCGTGCCACTGCCTGGCCGAGGTGTCCGTCAACGAGGCGATCTGGTCAACCACCGCGCGCAGTCGCCCGGCGTCGTCGGCCGCCTGCCGCCAGGCCTCGGCAAAGACGGGCTCCAGGTGCTCGTCGCCCGAGGCCGTCAGCACGTCTGCCAGATCGAACAGCTCGGTGCGTTGGCGCAGGTAGACCGGCTCGTGCTCGCGCGGCGCCATGACGTAGCGCACCGCCGCCCCCTTGAGCACGAGGATCTCGGCGCGGGTTCCCTCGGGGATGACCAAATCGGCGTCGTAGCGGGCCAGCGGGCCGTCGCCGAAGACCTCACGGGTGGCGCGCGCCACCTCGGAGACGAAGCGGCCGATGAGCTGGCTCGTCATGTTCTTCAGGCCGGCGGCGTCGGCCATGGACCCGGTGTATCCCGCGATCCAGCTTTCCAGCGCCGTCAGCCTGCGCCAGGCTGCCTCCAGCTCCTGGGCGTCCAGGTCGTGTCCGTACCAGTTCAGCGTCGCCTCGACGACGGCCTGGCTTTCCGCGGCCGAGCGCAGCGTGGCCGGGTCCATCTTGCCCAGGGCGATGGCGTCCTCGACGTCGTGGACGGAGTAGCCCACGTCGTCGGAGAAGTCCATCACCTGAGCCTCCAGGCAGCGTCTGAGCGCCGGCGCACCAGCACGCATCCAGGCAAAGACCTCGCGGTCGTCGTCGTAGCAGCAGTACTTGCGGGCGCTCTTGCCCTCAGGCCCGCCCGGCCCCTCACCACGGGCCCAGGGGTACTTGGCGACGGCGTCCAGGCTCGCACGCGTGAGGTTGAGGCCCACGCTGCGCCCGGAGGCGTCCAGGGTCTTGGGCTCCAGCCGGGTCAGCAGCCGTAGGGTCTGCGCATTGCCCTCAAATCCGCCGATCGAGGCGGCCACCTGGTCCAGGGCCTTCTCGCCGTTGTGCCCGTAGGGCGGGTGGCCGAGGTCATGGGCCAGGCAGGCGGTGTCGACGACGTCCGGGTCACAGCCCAGCGCCTGACCGATCGCCCGACCAACCTGAGCCACCTCCAGGGAGTGGGTCAGGCGCGTGCGCACGAAGTCATCGGCAGAGGGACCGAGCACCTGCGTCTTGGCCCCCAGGCGCCGCAGCGCGGAGGAGTGGAGAACACGGGCTCGGTCGCGCTCAAAGGGCGTGCGCTGAGGGTTCTTGGCAGCCTCGGTGACGAAGCGTTCGACGTCGGGGGCGCCGTAGCCGATGAGGTCGCCCCGGTCCTCTCCAACGGCTGTGGCGGGGGTAGTCAAGACGTGCTCGGGTGACGACATGGCCTCAGCCTACGCAGCGGCGCGCTAGTATGGCCGAAAGGTTGAGGACGATCGCTAGCGGCCTGTGCCAGTCACAGGTGTGCTCACCGGTGCCGCCCCGGCCTCGTGACCGGGCGGTGTGCCCGGCAGAAGGGAGCCAGCTGCCGTGACGACCACGACAACGCTCGTCCACCGTGCGTCCTCCGGACCCATTGAGTGGTGGCGTGACGGGCTGGTTTATGAGATTGCCTCGCCTGAGCTGGGCGCTGCCGATCTGGCTGGTGCCCACCGCATGCTTGACCACGTGGTCTCCCTCGGCTTCACCGCGCTACTGCTGCGTCCCAGCCTCCTGGAGACCTCCACCAGCCAGATCGACTCCTTCCGGGCACTGGCCGAGCAGGCGCATGAGCGTGGTCTGCGCGTGGTGGTGCGGGTCTCCGGTGCCCTGGGCCCGGTCACGGGTGCGCACGTGCACGATGATGACCGCTTCGTCGTCGGCGCCGAGCGCAGCGGTGAGGGGATCTTGGAGCGTGCAGAGGCCTTCCTAGCCGCCGGGGCCGACGGCGTCGACCTGGGCACGATCATTCCCCCGGAGGTCGATGAGCGCACGGACCTGGGACGCCTGACCGAGTACTTCACGATCCTGCACGGTCTGGTCGCTATGCACGTGGAGGACGGGATCCTCGGGGCGGACGTGTCCGCGGACTACCCGGACACGATGCGCCACCACCTCCAGGAGGACTGGCTGCACCACCTGCGCGACGACGCCCTGACCCTCACGCGTTGGGACGTGGAGTCCCTGACGCGTCACATCACGGCCTCACTGGCCGAGCACGACCGCTTCGGCGCGCCGCCGGTGTGGCGCTACCTGCCCAGCTTCCGCCTCAGCGCGGCCACCGATCCTGGGGACGGGCGGCGCTGGTTCGACGTGGCGGGGGAGGAACGGCGTCGTCGAGGACTGTCGATGCAGGCCCTCATGCTGGCCCTGCCCGGTGCGCTCTACCTGCGCCAGGGCGACGAGATCGCCCTGCTGGACCAGGACAAGCCGGAGGCTGCCATGGAGCTGGCGGCGCTGGTGGGCGCCCACCCGCACACCCAGGCCCACGTCCTTCTGCTCGGCCAGGGGGCCCCCGCGCGCCCCCCCAGCCCAGCCAGTTCGGCTCGCCGCTGGCTACCGTGCGTCACGCCACGCGGCTGCGTCGTGAGCGCAAGCTGGCCACCTCCACCCTCGCCTTCGTCACCGGCCTGGACTGGTGCCCGCCGCAGGCGCTGACCCTGCTCGTGCGCGACGTCGTCGTCCTGGTCAACACCACTGACCAGGCCGTGGCCCTGCCTGAGCACGCCTCTGTCCTGCTCAGCTCCCAGCAGCTGGACCAGAAGGACGGGCTGCTGCAGGTCCCGCCGACGACGACCACCTGGCTCGACGCCGCGACGGTCCGCTAGGGGCGAGTCGGCCAAGGGCCGGGGCGCGCGGCGGGAGAGGAGCTGCGGGGTTCTGCCCCAGGCGGTGCCACGTGCGAAGATGAGCCCATGGCTTACCGCGACATCCGCATCATCGGCGACCCGGTCCTGCGCACCCAGTGCGAGTGGATCACTGACATTGACGACTCGGTCAAGCAGCTGGTTGAGGACCTGCTGGAGACCGTGGACGAGGACGGCCGCGCGGGCCTGGCCGCGAACCAGATCGGTGTGGGGCTGCGTGCCTTCTCCTGGAACATCGACGGCGAGATCGGCTACATCCTCAACCCCCGGATCGATGAGCTGAACTTTGACGAGTACCAGGACGGGGACGAGGGTTGCCTGTCCGTGCCCGGGCTGTGGTACCCGACCAAGCGTGCCTGGTACGCGCGCGCCACCGGCATCGACCTGGACGGCAAGGAGGTCGTGGTCGAGGGTGAGGAGCTCATGGGCCGGTGCATCCAGCACGAGTGCGACCACCTGGAGGGGCACCTCTACCTGGACCGCCTGGACCGTAAGAACCGGGCCAAGGCGATGAAGGACTTGCGCGCCCAGGGTCTGTAGGCGCTACGAGGCTGCATCTGACAGCTTTCCCCCCCGCCCGGCTGCGACGAAGGAGCCCTCCATGACTCGACTGATCGACCTTCCCTCCTCGGCCCTGCCAGGGCTGCGCGGCGAGGAGCTCGTGCGTGCCATCGCTGACAGTGAGGGACGCGCCGTCGCCGCCGAGACGATCGTGGCTACCGGCCCTTTGCTGGACAAGGTCTCCAACCCCGAGCTGGCTGCTGCTGCGGGGGCGGACATCGTCGTGCTCAACCTCTACGACGTCGATCACCCGTGTGTGGCCGGCATGCCTGATGCGCAGGGCCAGCAGGAGGCTGGAGACGCCGATGCCTTCGCCTTCGGCTCGGTCGGTCTGGGCCGGGGCGTGACCGCCGGACAGGTGTCCCAGTGGACGGGGCGGGTCACGGCAGTGAACCTGGAGCCGGTTTTCCCTCAAGCGACCTTTCCGCAGGGCCGGCGTGCCACGGTGCGTGCCGCGCAGATGCTGGTCGAGCAGGGCGGGCAGATCGCCGTCATCACGGGAAACCCCGGTACGGGGGTGACGATCGAGGCGATTATCGAGGCCACCAGGCAGATTCGCGCAGCCACGGACGGTGAGCTGGTGCTGCTCGCTGGTCGGATGCACGCTGCTGGCTCGGGCGAGCCGGTGATGACGGCCGACGACGTCGCTCGCCTGGCTGACGCCGGTGCCCACGGCGTCGTGCTGCCGGCTCCGGGTACCACGCCAGGCACGAGCGTGTCCGCGAGCGAGGCCTGGGTGGCTGCGGCGCACGCGCGGGGCATGCTGGCGTGGAACTCGATCGGTACCTCCCAGGAGGGGGCCTCGACGAGCGTCATCGAGCGTCTGGGGCTGGACTCGAAGACCACCGGTGCGGATATCCACCACATCGGGGACTCCGGCTTCTTCGGAATCGCCCCGCCGGAGAACATCTACGCCTACAGCCTCGCGGTGCGCGGGCGGCGTCACACCTGGCACCGGATCGCGGCCTCGCGCATGCGCTGAGGTGCGCTAGCCGTCGCGCCAGCGTGGCGGGCAGCGCCCGCAGGTGTGGCGGTGCTGGCCTTGAGGGGCGGTTCATGGCACCATGACCTTGCACGCCGCGTGCGTCATGAGGAGGCCCGGTCGGGCTCGAGAACGTAGGGGAAGACGGCTCTCGAACCAACCAGGAGGCGATCCATCGTGAACGGTGCCTACACCCGCGGTGTTCTTTTCGTGCACTCTGCGCCTCGCGCGCTGTGCCCGCACATCGAGTGGGCGGCCGCCGAGGTGCTGGGCGCACGCGTCCACCTGGACTGGACGGAGCAGCCTGCGGCTCCCCGCATGCTGCGTGCCGCGGCCAGCTGGGTGGGGCCGGTAGGCACTGGTGCCCGGCTGACCAGCGCGCTGCGGGGCTGGGCGAACCTGCGCTACGAGGTGACCGAGGAGGCCGCCCCGGGCTCCGACGGCGGACGCTGGTCCCACACCCCGGACCTGGGGATCTTCCACGCCCAGACCGACGTGCACGGCAATGTGGTGGTACCTGAGGACCGGGTGCGCGCGGCGCTCGTGCATGCCTCCCAACCTGAGGTCATGCGCCGCGAGCTGGATCTGGCCCTCGGTCAAGCCTGGGACGACGAGCTCGAGCCTTTCCGCTATGCCGGTGCGGGCGCGCCGGTGCGCTGGCTGCACCGGGTGGGCTGAGCCTGCGCTCAGCGCGTGAAGACGAGCGCGACGTCGTGCCCGCCAAAACCGAAGGAGGTGCTGGCTGCGGCCCGCAGCCCAGGGACCTGGCGCCCCTGCGGACCGACGATGTCCACTCCGAGCTCGGCGATCTGCGGATCGATGCCGCCAGGCAGCAAGGTCGGTGGCAGCCAGCCTTCGGCCAGTGCCATGACGCTGAGAACCGCCTCCAGGCCGCCGGCTCCGCCCAGGAGGTGGCCAGTCGCTGACTTGGTCGCCGAGACTGCCGCTGCTGGCGCCGTTCGCGCCAGCACCTGCGCCTCGACCACGTCCCCGGCGGGCGTCGAGGTCGCGTGGGCGTTGACGTGCCCGAGCTGGCTGGGTTCCAGGCCAGCTTGGTCCAGGGCGGTTCGTAGCGCTCGCTCCTGCTGGGCGCCGCTCGGATCGGGCCGGGCCACGTCATAGGCGTCTGCGGTCACGGCCGAACCTGCGAGGACCGCCAGCACCTGGGCGCCGCGGGCTGCTGCGTGCGCAGCGGACTCCAGGACCACAACACCGGCCCCCTCACCCAGGACGAAGCCGTCGCGATCGGGTGCGAAGGGACGCGACGCCGTCGCCGCCTCCTCGTTGCGGGTGGACAGGGCCCGCATGGCGGCAAAAGCAGCGACCGTCATGGGGTGCAGGGCTGCGTCCGTGCCACCGGCGACCACGACGTCGGCGCGCCCCCAGGCGATGAGGTCGGCGCCGTAGGCGATGGCCTCGGCTCCTGAGGCACAGGCGGACACCGGCGCGTGGATCCCCGCCGTCGAGCCCAGCTCGATACCAACCGTGGCCGCCGGAGCGTTGGGCATGAGAGCCGGGACCGCCGTCGGCAGCACCCGGCGTGGTCCCTTCTCACGCAGGGTGTCCCAGGCCTCCATGACCGAGAGCACGGGGCCCATGCCCGGCGAGATCGAGACAGCCAGCCTCTGGCCGTCGACCACCCCGTTGCCTGCCGCGCCCGGGCCGAACGCCTGCTGCCAGGCTTCACGCGCCGCCAGCAGGGCACACTGACTGGCACGGTCCAGTCGCCGCAGCTCCTTAGGCGTCAGGCAGGACTGCGGCTCCCGGGGGGGCCCCGCGCTCGTCGAG
>OAXA01000254.1_pt1 | contig 9316 bp, 13 predicted proteins | sample 1501441 | NCBI WGS metagenome assembly OAXA01 (sample SAMEA2580299, study PRJEB22360) | human gut metagenome | biome: human gut; feature: human-associated habitat; material: faeces | place: Denmark | collected 2008/2010
GGCGGCCCCTCCTTCGGAGACCAACCGCCGTTTTAAACCGCGCGGCAACCATCACCTCAGAACCACCCCAAATCGTCACGCTATGGGGTCTAGAACAGCCGAACAAGCCGCGCACGCACTCGCGGACACCTCGAACTTTTTAGGCCCGCAAATCACCCCACACGAGACATAAGGAAAACCAATGAACGACCACGCCCACGACCTCGACCAAGCCCTGTGGACAGCGCACCTCATCTATGACGATGAAGCCCAAGAAATTGACTCATGGGGTGACTTCTACCGGCTAGCAATCGTCACCGGGGCAATAGAGCCCGTCACGCGCAACGGCGTCCTCTACTGGGAGGAGGCGGTTAGCAGTCTTATCTACATGCTCGCCTTCACCATGCGATGGGCCAGAGCGTACGGCGTCGCCGACCCTGACGAAGCGGTGAGGGACAGGCACGACAGGCAGGCCGAATCTGGCCCGTGTGACTCTGGTCCGCGTCGCCTATGGACACAGGCCCTCATCGATGCCGGTGACTCACTCGCCCACAACCTGGACGCACAAGATCGCGACGCGATCGCCGGAGACCTGATTGAGATCGCTTGGCTCGCCGCCAAGGCAACGCAATGGGCGAACGACCAAGAGCGGAAGAAGGAGCAGGCATGAGCGCCCACATCCTCGACCCAGCCCTCGCCAAGATCCTCGCCCTTCCTGGCGCCCCCTACCGAGACCAGCCCCCTATGTGGCTGATCGGCACCCTGTATAAGTCCGCCGGCTTCGCCGTCGTCGCAGCACACAACGGCGCCACCCACGCAACTGGCACCTACCTCGCCGACGCCGCCGACATCGCCATGGAGTGGGTCGCTGACGTCATCGCCGCTGACTGGGCCGTGAGCGGAACCCACCCGAGCCTTGACAACATCGCCGACCTGATCCGCGACGAGTACGACCGCGCCCACACCAAGCACGCAGGACGCACTCCCGCCAACCCGGCCATGAGCGACCACGACCGGGCCGCCATCCTCCTTGAAGAGATCGGAGAGGTCGCACGCGCCCTCACCCCCGACGCCCACACCCCCGTAGGCCACGCCGGAAACCTCGCCGAGGAACTCATCCAGACCGCCACCATGGCCGCCGCCTGGCTCCAGCACCTCATCAACCAGGAAGAGGAGGAGCAGGCATGAGCCCGCTTGGCTTGTGGGTCGGTCTTGTCCTATTCGCCTCGTTCGTTTGCGGTACAGCCGTGGTCCTCGGTCTCCTCGCCCGCACTGCCTGGCGAGTCCTCGCCTGGGGGCTACGGAGATGGAAGCCGCGCAAGATCAATAGACGCCAGACGGGCCTCCTAGCCGCTTCATTAGCTGGCGGCGCCAACGGGGCCACGTTCACCGTGGGGCCTGTCCACGTCGTGATCCTCGCCGAGGACCCGAACGACTGGGATGAATCGGCTTACTGGTCTGTGCGACAGGTCCTGGCAGACCTGGGGCACGCCCAACAGCCTTGCCACGCCGACACCCTCATCCACCTAGCCAGCCAGGAGACACCATGACCGTGTTCCTGTTCTGGCACCGATGGTTCGCCTGGCACCCCGTCGGTACACCCGACCGGGGCCTGGTCTGGCTCCGCTACGTGTGGCGAGCACGCTGCGTCCGCAACGACGGCCGCCTGCTATGGGGCTACGTCGCCACCGACGAAGGTAAACGAACGATCCATGAACTCTCCAACATCAGCACCCGCCCAACTAGATAGGACACGACCATGAGCGACCAGACCCGCCAGGCCCTCCAAGACGCCATCGCCGCACACGTCCAGGACGAGTTCCCCGGCGACGCCCTCGGTGAATGGACACTCGCTACAGAAGTCCTCACCCAAGACAGTGACGACGTCATCCTCCACATCGAGATCGACGGAAACTCCTTCGCCGCCCTCGCCTCAGCAAGCATCATCGCCGGAATACGAGCACACGAAGCCGACAACGACTAACCACAACCGACCACCACACAACCCATCACCCCATCGGCACCCATAGTCAACTACTATCGCCGATGGGGTGAACCCACACCCGCCCAGACAGGAGGAGCCCACGTGCACGACACCCACCTGCTCACCGACCTCACCCACTGGCTCCCCGAACTCATCACACTCGAACAGGCCCGCGGCGGGCTACGCTCCCCCCGCGCGGGACGAGGAGGCGGAGACACTGAGGCGCGTGTGCCTTTCGGAATCATCATTGATGACCCCACCAAGCCAGCCACCGCCACCACGGCGGACGGCATCATGGCGTGGGCAACCGCGCGGGCTGAGGGCGTCTATGCGGACAGAGCCAAGCCCACTATCGGGCCAGCCGAAAAGCCTGACGCTGACCCGCTCGCCTACCTCACCCACCTAGCCAGGTGGGGGGCCGCGCACTTCCTCGCCTGGGATGACCTCATCGAGGAGGCCACCACAATCCGAGCCCGCGTCGCCCGCCGCACCGGACACGCCCCCATGCGCGTCGGGTGGTGCACCTGCGGCGGCGCCCTGTGGCGACAGGACAGCCCCCACGGCCTGTCCGACTGGATGGTGTGCGACGGCCCCGCCGAGCATTTTTTCAAAGATGATGCCCACTATCGAGCCTGGTACCTCGCCACCGTCCGCCACACCACCGAACCCGGCCACATGCTCCGAGGCCGTCAGATCCTCACCATCTGGCCCACCCTCGACAGGCGCACCCTCGAATCGTGGGCCAGGCGAGGCAAGGTCACCCGCGACAGTGCCGGACGATACGACCTCGCCACCGTCAACACCCAAGCACACCTACTGTCACGCAAACAGGCTGCGTGATATAGTGCAGACATTCCGGGCGTCAAGCGCGCCCAAAAACAACCCCGACACCACAACGGTGCCGGGGTTTTCTCACGCCTGCCACCGGTGTGCGCGCGTCCCACCACCCAGACGGGGCGCACGGGAGAGACGCGGGCCGGGTCCGACTCCCGGCGCAGGCACCGAGCCAACCCATGCGGGCAGGCTCGACCCGGGAAAGGATGCCCCGGGAATGAGGGGAGACGGGTCCCCGCCCCAGCCACGTGCAGAGGTGCCGGGGCGGGGGCCGTCACACCCTCAGCACTGGGGCCTACCCAGCGACTCCCTGTCGTTCGACGGGCAGCCCCTATCAAGGCACACCCGCTCAAGCGTGTACTCACGACGCCCATCCGGCACGTCTAGCGACCGCTCGCGCACCGGCACCCGACGCAGCCGAACCGGGCCACCACAGGCCCGGCACGGCGCCTTCATCTCGTCATCCCCCACAACCCCACCTCTCAGATCCTTGGAGTCTGTCGCGGATACCAGCCCGCGCCGCTTAGCGCGCTGACCGGCATTCATCGCCGCCTGCCTGGAACCGACGCCCATCGCTAGAGCAATCTCGTCCCAGCTATGCCCGGCCTCGCGAGCCTTCCAAGCCAGTGCCGCCCGCTTATCAAGCAGTCCTTCCCGCTCCCTCAGTGCGGCAGTGGTAAGCCGGATCTCATCAAGAACATCCATAACCACCACCATACATGCAGGCTCATACCTCAAGAGCAGTCCGGTAGCCGGTGATGGCACGGAAGATCGCAGTCTGGAAGGCGTCAAATGAGGAGCCCTCACCCTCCGCCTCCCAGCGTCGCCCACGGTCGTCGTGAGCGGTGGCCGTGATTTCGCCTCGCGCGGCGACCACTGTCACCGTGTAGGTGCCTCTAGGGACCTCAATGATCCAGTAGCGCGCCCCCTGTGCGTCTGTCCCGCGACTGACCATGCCGCGATACATGGCGGCGTCGTCCGCTGTAGTGTCCGGGTCGCCGTAACCACCTGTAGGGCAGAGGGTGGCGAAGGCATTGGCGATGCGGTCGGCAATGGTGGCCATGGCGTACTCCTATGGTGAGGGAAGGGCGGCCTCTTCCGGACAACTCAATATAATCACCACTTGACAGAGCGTGTCAAGAGGTGATTATATTTTGGCGTCGAAAGGACACACATGCCGACCACCGTCAAAGGCCAACCCACCAGCGCCGAAGTCAGACAAGCCCTCGCAAAAGAAGGCCGCCCCGTCCTGGTATCCATGAGCCTCGGAAAAGATGCCATAGCGACCGAGTTGGCCCTACAGGAATCCGGCATCTCCACCAAACTCGTCTTCCTCTACCTCATCCCCGGACTCCCATTCGTCGAGGACACCCGCAAGCGCCTCGAAGATGACCTCGGCAAGACCATCCACCAATATCCCCACCCAAGCCTCTTCCGGCTCCTCAACGCCCTGGTGTTCCAGCCACCAGAGCGGTGCGCCGTCATCGAGGCCGCCCAGCTCCCAACACCCACCTATGACCAGACCTGGGAACTCATCAAAGATGACCTAGACCTGCCTCAAGACACCTGGCAGGCCGATGGCGTCCGCGCCGCCGATAGCATCGTCCGCCGCGCCTCACTCACCAAGCATGGCGTCATGAAGCGCTCTAACCACAAGGTCAGCCCCATTCATGACTGGCTCAAGGGCGAGGTCATGGACTGTATCGACAGACATGGGGTAGCCCTCCCTATTGATTATGAGTGGTTCGGACGATCATTCGATGGCATCGACTACCGCTTCCTAGCGCCGCTGAAGGAGCACAGCCCCCGCGACTATGCCCGCGTCCTGGACTGGTTCCCTCTGGCTGACCTAGAGATCTTCCGCCACAACATGCAGGAGGCAGCGTGACAATCCCCCGCCCCAAGGTCCAGCGCCCCGCCCGGCCTGCCCGCCCGCGCCGCCCCATCCGACCCGAAAGGCCATCAGATCCCACACCGGACCCACTCGCCAATGTGGACTACACAGGCGACCTCTCCGAGGACTCACAGCGTGAACTCACTGCCCTAGAGGAGGGATACCGAGAGCGCGCCAAGAATGAGGCCAAGCGCTTCACCGCCGCCACAGATTCCGAGTACTGGTTTGCCGCCTGTTTCTCAGACCGCGAGGAGAAGCAGCGATTCCTTAGCGCAATCGGACTAACTGGACATTCAGCGCCGGACAAATACATCACAGGTCGACAGCTCGCCGCCGCACTAGGTATCACCTACTAGCCCACAGCCTCGCTCACTGGCTCAGTCGGAGCGGGGCTGTCCCATGTCCGCTACCTGTCCCAGAGAGGAGGAGACATGCGAGGAGCAATGCGCCGTTCCAGCGCCGGACGCACCTACCAGCGCAACGCAACCATTACCCGTCGCGGCGCCAGCCGCCGGGCGTTCTCGGCATCTCGGTCCCGGTCGTCCGGATCCTGACCATCCCTGTCGGCCCCTCACCCAGGAGGTGAGGGGCCGACACACTCAGCGCCCCAGGAGGGAAGCCCTATGCCCCGCAAGTCCGCCAAGGCCACCGCGAAGGAAGCAGACCGCCTCGCCAAGGCCAACGAAGCACTCGACCTGCGGAAAATGGGGTACTCCTACCGAGCCATCGCCGAAGACCTCAACGTCTCGGTCAGCACCGCCCACAAGTACATCCAGGACGCGCTCGCCGCCATCACCAAGGACAGCGCCGAGCAGGTCCTCACCCTCCAGCTAGAGCGCTACGACGAACTGCTTGCCGTCCACTACGCCCACGCTCTCGACGGAGACCCTCTCGCCACAGACAAGGCCCTGGCCATCATGTCCCGCATTGAACGCCTCCACGGTGTCAACGGCCCTGGCGCGCAGGACGGCACTGAGAAGGTCAAGAGCCTCCTTGAACAGCTCCTAGAGACCCCTGCCGCCGATGCCTCTGTCCAGTAAGCAGGTCGCCGCGATCAAGGCGTCCACGACGGTCAACCACTTCACCATCTGGAACGGCGCCATCCGAGCCGGCAAGACATTTTCCAGCCTCCTCGCCTTCCTCAAGTGGCTCCCAGACGCCCCCGCCGGCCCGATCGCCATCATCGGCAAGACCCGCACCACAATTGGCCGCAACATCCTCGACGTGATCGAGCAGATCGACCCGCGCGCCATCACCTACTACACCGCCAAGTCCGACCACGCGATCATCATGGGCCGCAAGATCGAGCTCATCGGAGCCAACGACGCCCAAGCCGAGTCAAAGGTCCGAGGCCTCACCCTCGCCGGCGCCTACGTCGACGAAATCACCCTCCTACCCGAAGCGTTCTTCGTCCAGCTCACCGGCCGCCTGTCCGTGCCCGGCGCCCGACTGTTCGGCACCACCAACCCCGACAGCCCCGCCCACTGGCTCAAGACCAACTACATCGACCGAGCAGACGAACTCAAGTGGGGAGTCTGGCACTTCACCATGGACGACAACCCCGCACTAACGCCGGAGTTCGTCGCCGCCAAGAAGCGAGAGTTCACGGGCCTGTGGTACCGGCGCTTCATCCAAGGCGAATGGGTATCCGCCGAGGGCGCCGTCTACAACATGTGGGACCCCGCCAAGCACGTCACCCCATGGGCTGACATCCCGCCCCTACGCGAGATCATCAGCGTCGGCGTGGACTACGGAACCACCAACGCCACCGCCGCCGTCATGCTCGCACAAGGCCGCGACGGCATCATCTACGCCGTAGACGAATGGCGCGTGGACTCCACAGACACCACCCGATACACAGACGGCGAACTATCCGCCGGGCTAAGGGCCTGGCTCGCCAATGGTGACCACTACCCGGACAGGCCCGGCCAGAAACCCACCTGGCAGCCGCGCTACACCATCCTCGACCCCGCCGCCGCCTCATTCCGCGCACAGCTGGCCAAGGACGGGCAACGCACTATCCCCGCCGACAACACGGTCAACGCCGGCATCGCACTCATCGCCACCGGCCTATCCCAGGGCTGGATCAAGATCAGCGACCGCTGCCAAGCCCTCATCAAGGAGTTCCCCGGCTACTCCTGGGACCCCAAGGCCACCGCCGCCGGGGAGGACAAGGTCATCAAGACCGCCGACCACTCCCTCGACGCGCTGCGCTACGCCGTCTACACCACCGAAGCGGCCTGGCACCGACACCTACCCAAGACACCATAAGGAGGCCCCCCGCATGGAGGCGTGGACACCGACCCCCGGCCAGACATGGCCCCCCAAGGACCACGGTCCCCTGTGGAAGCCCCTGACCGTCTGGGAGGCGTGGTGGACCGGCCAGCCCGACGCCCTACGCGCCGCCATGACCCAGGCTAGCCAGGTCCCCGCCAACCACCCCTCCCAGTACCGGGGAGGCATCGTCGGAGCCGTCGCCCGCACCTTCTGGGGCCGCCCCCTCAACCAGGCGGACCGCCCCAGCCGCAGCGACCTCCACCTGCCCCTGGCCGCCGACATCGCACGCACCAGCGCCGACCTCCTCTACGCCGACGCCCCCACCATCACCAGCCAGGACAAGACATCCCAGGCTGTCATTGACGCCATGGTCGATACCGGCCTCATTGAGACCCTCACCGAGGGTGCAGAACTAGGGGCAGCCCTCGGTGGCCGCTACCACCGCGTGACCATCGACCCCACCGTTGACGACGGCCGCCCCTTCATCACCACGCACGGCCCCGATGAGGTCATCCCGACCTTCACCTGGGGACGCCTGACCGCCGCCACCATCGTGGAGACCATCACCGACGACGACACCACCCAGATCGTGTGGCGCCACATGGAGCACCACTACCTCGACCCCGCCGGATACGGCCACATCCGCCACGACCTGTGGAAAGGCGCCCGTGACACCCTCGGCACCCTCGTCCCCCTGACCGACCGGCCCGAAACCGCCGGCCTACAGGTCAACGCCGACGCGGAATGGACCGGCCCCCTCACCCCCGGCCTGGCCATCGCCTACATCCCCAACGTCACCCCCAACAGGGCCTGGCGCAAGCACCCCATTGGCCGCAACCTCGGACGCCCCGACATCGACGGCCTCACCCCCCTTCTGGACGCCCTGGACGAGGCCTGGTCCTCCTGGATGCGTGACCTGCGTCTAGGCAAGGCCCGCATCCTGGCCTCCCGCAACATCCTGGAGACCACCAGCCCCGACGGCCCCCTCACCTTCGACCTGGACCGCGAGGTCTTCGTCCCCCTCGACACCCTCGACCGTGGCGACGACCTGCCGGCCAAGGAGATCCAGTTCAACATCCGGGTCGCCGAGCACCAGGCCACCGTGACCGCCCTGACCAACACCATCATCAACCAGGCCGGCTACTCCCTGGGCTCCTTCCAGGAGACCGACGACACCGACATCACCGCGACCGAGGTCAAGGCCCGCGAGAAACGCACCCTGACCACCAGGGGACGCAAGGTAGTGCGTGAGACCCGCGCCCTACGCCATCTCGTCGTCAAGGCCCTGGCCATGACCGGGCAGGGAGACGTCGAGGTGGATGTGGAGTTCCCCAACGCCGTGTCCGAGAACCCCCTGGACCAGTCCGCCGCCGTCGCACAGGTCAAGGCCGCCGGAGTCATGTCCCGCGCCATCGCAGTACGCGCCCTCCACCCCGACTGGGACGACGCACAGGTCCGCGAGGAGCTGGCCGCCATCGCCGCCGACAAGAGGGACGAGGCCAGCCTGGACGACCCCACCACCTGGCACCCCACCCACGACGAGAACGAGGACGAGTAGACAGGAGGGGTGAGGCCCCGTGGCCACCACCGACCTAGACGGGGCCTCACCCGACGCCCTCCTCTGGCAGGCCCTCGCCGCCCGCATAGGCCGCGCCTACAGGGACGCCGAGCTACGCCTTATCCGCCTCATCGCCACCTCCCTCGCCCGCGACATGGGCGCACCACAGTGGGCCGTCATCCGCCTGGCAGAGATCGAGACCATCCGCCGCAACGCCAACCACATCCTCATCAGCACCGAGGACGAGATCACCCGGCTCGTAGAGCAGACCCTGAACGCGGCCGCCGACGCCGGACAGGCCGCCGCCATCCGAGACCTCGACACCGCCGGGCTCCCCATCACCCCGCCCCCGGCCCTCCAGGCCGCCGTCGCCGTCATGGCCGCCGACACCATGACCTACCTGACCGGCATCCGCCCCATCGCCCTACGCTCTGTAGCGGACGGATACCAGGCCATCATCGAGAAGGCCACCCAAGCCGTGGTCCTTGGGGCACAGGCCCGACGAGACGCCACACAGGACGCCCTGACCGCGTTCGCCCGGCACGGCGTCACCGGCTTCACCGACCGGGCGGGCCGCGCATGGTCCATGGACGCCTATGGTGAGATGGCCACCCGCACCGGCGCCATGGCCGCCATGACAGCCGGACAGACCTCCACCCTCCTGTCCCTGGGGCAGCGGTTCGTGCGCGTGGACCACCACGGCTACACCTGCCCCAAGTGCGGCCCATGGGAGGGCAAGATCCTCTCCCTCGACGGCACCCCCGCCGGAACCGTCTACACCACCTCCACC
>OAXA01000255.1_pt1 | contig 9314 bp, 10 predicted proteins | sample 1501441 | NCBI WGS metagenome assembly OAXA01 (sample SAMEA2580299, study PRJEB22360) | human gut metagenome | biome: human gut; feature: human-associated habitat; material: faeces | place: Denmark | collected 2008/2010
GCCGAGCGTCGGGACCATCGCAAGTTGGGAGCCGAGCTCGATCTGTTCTCCTTCCCCGAGGAGATCGGTCCGGGCCTGGTGGTCTTCCATCCCAGGGGTGCGATGCTGCGTCACCTCATCGAGGAACACGTCATCGCGCGCCACATGGAGGCGGGATTCTCCTTCGTGCATACCCCGGAGATCACCAAGGGTGGGCTGTTCCACACCTCGGGTCACCTGCCCTACTACGCCGACACCATGTTCCCGCCGATGCTCGTCGACGAGGAGCGTGACGAGGAGGGCAACGTCACCCGGGCCGGCCAGGAGTACTACCTCAAGGCCATGAACTGCCCGATGCACAACCTCATCTTCCGCTCGCGTGGTCGGTCCTACCGCGAACTGCCGTTGCGGTTTTTCGAGATGGGCCATGACTACCGCTACGAGAAGTCGGGCGTCGTGCACGGGCTGACCCGTATGCGCGGGTTCGCCCAGGATGACTCGCACACCTACTGCACCCGCGAGCAGGCCCCTGGCGAGATCGAGAAGCAGATCGAGTTCTTCCTGTCGATCCTGGCCGACTTCGGTCTGAACGACTTCTACCTCGAGCTGTCCACCCGCGAGGAGGACGGTGCGAAGGAGGAGAAGTTCATCGGCTCCGACGAGGACTGGCAGGCTGCCACCGACACCCTCGACCAGGTGTGCCGCAGCACTGGTCTGCAGTTGGTCCCCGATCCGGGCGGCGCCGCCTTCTACGGTCCGAAGGTCTCGGTCCAGGTCAAGGACGCCATTGGTCGTACCTGGCAGATGTCGACGATTCAGTATGACTTCAACCAGCCTGAGCGCTTCGACCTCGAATATGCGGCTGCTGACGGCACCCACCAGCGCCCGATCATGCTGCACTCGGCCAAGCTGGGCAGTGTCGAGAGGTTCATCGGCGTGCTCACCGAGCACTACGCCGGTGCCTTCCCGGTCTGGTTGGCCCCCGTTCAGGTGCGCCTGGTCCCGGTTGCTGAGGCCTTTGACGAGTACGTCACGACCTTTGCCGAGGTGCTGCGTTCCCAGGGCATCCGGGTCGAGATCGACCTGTCGTCCGACCGCTTCGGCAAGAAGATCCGCAATGCCTCCAAGGAGAAGGTTCCCTTCACCCTCATTGCGGGTGGGGAGGACGCCGAGGCCGGTGCGATCTCCTTCCGACTGCGTGATGGTTCCCAGGTCAACGGCATCGCCCAGGACGAGGCCGCGCGCATCATCGCAGGCTGGAACAGGGCCCGTCGCAACGACGACCCGACTGCTGAGACCTTGCGTGGAGCCGTCGATGACTGAGGACTACCGCCTCGAGTTCGCCGAGGATTTGGTCGGGGTCCCGGATCCCTTCCGAAGGTTCTGGACCCCGCACCGGATGGCGTACATCGGCGGTGAGAACAAGCCCCGGGGCGACCGCCCGGAAGACGGGTGCCCGTTCTGTGTCGCTCCGCAGCGCAGCGACGAGGATGCCCTCATCGTCCACCGTGGCGAGACCTGCTACGTCATCATGAACCTCTATCCCTACGGACCGGGGCACATGCTGGTGTGCCCCTACCGTCACGTTGCCGGCTACGTCGACGCCACCGAGGTGGAGGTCGTCGAGATGGCCCACCTCACCCAGGCCGCGATCCGGACCCTTCAGGAGGTGTCCCACCCGCAGGGATTCAACGTCGGGATGAACCAGGGAGCCTCTGGCGGAGCCGGAGTGGCCGCCCATCTGCACCAGCACGTCATTCCACGCTGGACGGGAGACACGAATTTCCTTCCCATCGTGGCAGGTGTCCGTGCTGTTCCACAGCTGCTGGGAGATGGCCGTCAGATGTTGGCCGATGCGTGGGTGGCTCATGCTTGAGCATTTCCGGGCCGCCTGGGCCAAGGTCATGAACCCCATCGCCGACGCCCTGCTGCGGGCGCACGTCACCCCCGACATGGTCACCTGGGTCGGCACCGTCGGTGCCGTCGCCATGGCACTCATCTGCTTCCCACAAGGGTGGCTGTGGCAGGGGCCGTGGCTGGTCGCCCTGTTCATCTTCTCCGATTCGCTCGACGGCAACATGGCCCGCAAGATCGGGCGTCACTCCCAGTGGGGATCCTTCCTCGACTCCACCTTGGATCGATTTGGTGACGCCGCCATCTTCGCGGGGGTGGCGTTGTACTACGCCGGCCTGGGAAACAACCTGCTGTGGACCTCGATGTCCCTCGCAGCGCTGGTCTTCGGGATGGCCACCTCCTATGTACGTGCCAAGGCTGAGTCCTTGGGACTGGAGGCCAAGGTCGGCATCGCCACCCGTGCGGATCGTCTGCTCGTCAGCTTGCTGGCCGTCGAGATCACGGGTCTGGCCAAGGCCGGGGCCTTCCCCTACTGGTGCCTGGCCGTCCTACCGATTGCGCTGTGTTACCTGACGGTGGCCGGAGCCATCACCGTGGTGCAGCGGATGGTGGCAGTGCGTCGGGCATGTCAGTCGTGACGGGTCGGGGCACGGCGTGGGCAGGCTCTCGGCTGAACGGGATGAATGGTTAGGGTGGAGGTTGTGACGCGCACCCTGCCGCCTGAGGAAGTGCCCGAGGCCAATCCGTGGGACACCGATCGATTCTGGACGGTTCCCAACATCCTGTCAGTGATCCGTCTCATCGGCGTACCTGTCTTCCTGTGGCTCGCTCTGGGCCCGCATGAGGATGGCTGGGCCGTTGCGGTGCTTGCTGTTGCCGGCATCACCGACTGGCTCGACGGCAAGATTGCCCGTCGCTGGCACCAGGTCTCGCGCATCGGCCAGATGCTTGACCCCATCGCCGATCGTCTCTACATCTTCGCCACGGTCATCGCGTTGACCCTGCGCGACGTCATACCACTGTGGCTGGTCATTCTGCTCATTGCCCGAGACGTTTGCATGGCATGTCTGGTTCCGGCTCTGAGAACTCGCGGGTTCACCTCGTTGCCGGTGCACTTCGTCGGCAAGGCGGCCACCTTCTGCCTGCTGTACTCCTTCCCGTTGGTCCTGCTGGGGCATCTCGGAACAGGGGGCTGGACGGTCTGCCGGGTCCTCGGGGGGTCCTTCGCCATCTGGGGAACGGCGCTGTACTGGTGGGCCTACTTCCTCTACCTCGTCCAGACCGTTCAGATCGTTCACACCCTGCCGCGGGTCGATCGCCGGGGTGAGCAGTCGTGAAGCAGCGCCCTGATGCATCGATGGACCTGCTTCGGGAGGTTCGCTCGCAGGCCTTGGACCAGGGGTACCAGGAGTACCACGACCGCAGCCCCGGCAGCACGAAGCGACGTCCCGTTGGGGTTGCTGCCGTTGTCATCCTGCTCGTCACCGGGGTGCTCATCGGTATCGCGTGGCGCTCAACGGCTGCACGCGCGCCGCTGGACGCACGAGAACGCAGGAACCTGGTCGCCCACGTGCAGTCGGCCCAAGCTCATGAATCAGCTCAGCATGCAGAATTGGCCAGGTTGCGCGCCTCCATGGATGCCATGAAAGGTGCCTCCGCATCACCCATTGGTGACGAGACAGGGCAGGACTCAGCGGTGATCCCATTGACGGGCCCAGGGGTGCGGATCTTCCTCGATGACGCCAATGCGGCGCCGGACGATGAACTTGGTGACGCCGACCTGCGCAAACTCGTCAACGCTCTGTGGCAGTCCGGAGCGGAGGCTGTGGCCATCAATGGTCACCGAATCGGGCCCCGCACGGCGATCCGCTCGGCCGGATCGGCGATCACCGTCGACTACGTCTCGCTGTCTCGACCCTATGTCATCGAGGCGATCGGCTCCCCGCAGACGATCCCGGCGAAAATGACTGACACACCTGGAGGTCGCTGGATGACCTACCTGAGCGACAATTCATCGATCACCTATACGGTGGCGACGAGGGACCGGGTCTCGGTGCCAGGATCGAGGGCGTCGGTGAGTCACGCGAGTCCTCACCGATGACAATGAGACGATGAACGGCATCGGAGCACAGGAAGGACACCCATGATTGCGCTCATCGGCCTGGTGGTCGGGATCATCATCGGCATCGTGGTCAACCCAACGCTGCCACCTGGCCTTCAGCCCTACCTGCCGATCATGATTGTCGCTGCCCTTGACGCCATTTTCGGAGCGGTGCGTGCTTATCTGGCGCACACCTTCTCCGACCGCGTCTTCGTCGTCTCCTTCCTCTCCAACGTCGCCATCGCCGCCCTTATCGTCTGGGTGGGTGATCAGATCGGTGTGGGTTCGCAGTTGTCGACTGCCGTCGTCGTCGTGCTCGGCATCCGAATCTTCACCAACGCTGCCGCCATTCGGCGAGAGGTGCTCCATGCCTGAGCATCACGATCCGCGGGAGTGGGCCGGAAACCACTGGCGCAAGATCGGCAAGGACCTGACCTCGGTGTCGACCGGGCAGATCCTCGTCGCCATCATCTTGTGCCTGTGCTCCTTCATGATCGTGACTCAGGTGCATTCCCAGCACAATCAGGACGCCTATTCGACGATGAGCAGGGCAGATTTGGTGACGATGCTGGACACTCTCTCGGAATCCTCCCGTCAGCTGGATTCCGAGATCGCTGACCTGCGTGCTACGACGAGGGAGCTGCAATCGGGGGCCAATTCGCGCAAGGTCGCTCAGCAGGAGGCCGAGGACCGACTGACCCGGATGAAGGTGTTGGCCGGCACCGTTCCGGTCCATGGACCGGGAATCAAGATCACTATCGACGACCCGGACGAAAAGGTGACCTCCGACATGATGCTCGACGCCGTCGAGGAGATGCGTGATGCCGGGGCTGAGGCCATGGTTCTCAACAACAAGGTCCGCATCGTTGCCGACACCTGGTTTGCCGCCAGCCCTGATGGCCTCGAGGTCAGCGGAACGACGATCAGCCGTCCCTACACCCTGGCTGTCATTGGTGACCCCCATGCCCTCCGGGAGGGGGCACGGTTCCGTGGCGGCCTGGTCTCCCAGATGGAGTCCGACAAGGTGGGGGCCTCCGTCGAGATCACGACTTCTCAAGACCTCATCATTTCCGCGGTTGCCCATCCGCGTCCGATGACTCACGCCACACCGGTGAGATGACGCGGGCATCGAGGCGCTGAGCGCGGTAGTCTGCGGGTACGAGGATTTTTCCGTCGGCCGTGTCATGGAGGTGGCGATGTCCGAGATTCCCGATGATGTGTTGTGCACCTCGGATCACCTGTGGATCAGGCCCGGTAATGGTGACAGGGTGCGCGTCGGAGTCACGCCGGCCCTCCTTGACCAGTTCGGGCCGGTGGAGTCGTTGTCCCTTGCTGATGACGGGGAGGAGATCGTTGCGGGAGACACCTGCGGCGATCTAGAATTCTCGTCTCGCAGCTGGGAGCTCGTTTCCCCGGTTGCCGGGGAAGTCGTCTCGGTCAACCAGTCGGTTGACACTGACCTGCTCGAGGCAGACCCATGGGGTGACGGATGGCTCTTTGACGTGAGACTGTCTGACCCCGAAGAGCTCAACGAACTGCTCGACCCGGACGAATACCTCGCGAGCATGGGGGAGTGACCCCTAAGATGACTGTTTCGGAGACCCCCGAGAGCGAGGACGCGAACATGAACAAGTGCACCATGTGCGGCCACGTCAATGAAGATGGCGCAAACTTCTGCTCCCGATGCGGGACTCGTCTCGGGGTGCCCATCGACACTCCCGGGGACAACACCGGCGTCATCCCGACCATCACCGAATCGACGGTGGCCGAGGAGACCTCGCCCAATCTTGACCTTCCCGCCGACGTGTTGCAGGACATCGCCGACTTGCCTGCCGAGAACGCCATGCTGGTGGTGCGACGCGGACCGAACCTCGGTGCGCAGTTCCTGCTCGATCAGGATGAGACGACGGCTGGACGTTCCACCCGATCTGACATCTTCCTCGACGACATCACGGTCTCTCGTCACCATGTGAAGTTCATCCGTCAGCCCGACGGTCGCATGATCATCGAGGATCAGGGCAGCCTCAACGGCACCTACGTCAACCGTACCCTGGTTGACGGTTCAGCCGTGCTGCGGGATGGTGATGAGGTGCAGATCGGCAAGTTCCGGATGACCTATCACACCGGTGGGACGGCATCTGGTGCCAGCGGGGCTGGTCGCGTCTGATGCCAGGATCTGTCCGCACCATCGGGCAGGTGATGAAGACTCTCAAGCCGGATTTCCCCGATCTGAGTATTTCCAAGATCCGATTTCTAGAGTCTGAGGGCCTGCTGTCCCCTGAGAGGGCACCATCGGGATACCGCAAGTACTCCGACTCCGACGTCGAGAGATTGCGGTACATTCTGACGTGCCAGCGTGATCACTTTCAGCCGCTGCGTGTCATCCGAGATCATCTGGAGATGATGGACCGGGGCGAAGAGCCTCCGGTGGCTGAGGCACCGCCGCTGCCGTCCGAGAGTGAGGGGACTCCGGCCCCGAAGGATTCGGCAGGTCAGGGAATCGTCCAGACCCGTGGTCCCATCAGGATGAATCGGCGTGAGCTCATCAGGGCCTCGGGTATCACTGAGGCTCTGCTCATGGAACTCGAGCGTCACCAGCTGGTGCGTCCCAAGAGAGGAGTTTCCTACTTCGGGCAGGAGGCTCTCGTCATCTGCGTCGCGGCTCGACGGCTCTCTGCCTACGGGATGGACTCGCGTCACATGCGCGCCATCCGTCAGGCTGCTGAGCACGAGGCCGGCCTTATTGAGCAGACTCTCATTCCGCACGCTCGTCATCCCGAGCAGGCGTCCAAGATTGCCGCCGAGACGACCAAGGTGATGATGCACGCCCATACGGCGATGGTCTACGACATGCTGGAACACTGGTCGGCCAACTAGGCCTGCCTTGCCAGGCGAACGCTGTCACGCCGAAGGATCGACTCCAAGGCCGCGCTAGGCTGGCAGCATGGTCTTGCTCGAGGTTGCCGAGATTCGGACCGAGCCGGTGTCCGGGGCAGCGGTGCTGCTGTTGCGCGAGGTTGATGCTCGTCGCCATCTTGCTTTGTGGATCGCAGAGCCGGAGAGATTGGCCATCACCGACGCCATCAATGAGGAGGAGCCGATCCGGCCTTACACCCATGACCTGCTCGCACGCGTCGTCGCGGTGCTGTGCGAGGAAGAGCCGCAATGCGTCATCACCAAGGTTGAGGACGGCGTCTGGTTCGGCGAGTTGGTGCTGGGGACCATGAGGATCGATGCTCGGCCCTCGGACCTGGTCGCCCTGGCACTGCGTCTTCCAGTACCGATCTGGTGTACCGAGGAGGTCATCTCCTCGGCCGGGATACTCCTCGATGCCGGACCGGAGGACGCGGTGGAAGAGTTCCGGCAGTTTCTGGACCAGGTCAGTCCGGACGACTTCGGACCTGGACCCTCGACCTCTGGTTGACCTTGAGTCAACAGCAAAACACCTTGTCAAACTTAAATTCGCAACTGGGATGTGAGGACGGTGTGAAGCCATCGGCGTGGCTTCGACGGTGATCTGGACTGGCGCCGTAGCGTCGAGGGCGTTCGACGGGGTAACCGTGCTCCGCCGTTGAGACGATGAACAGAACTGGTGAAGGGTGACGAGATGGCAACGACCGGTGAGCAGCCGAGTGTTGAAACTCCCCTCGACGGCCCCGCGCGTCGTGGCCAGGATGCCCTCTTTGAGGGTGACTTCGCTCCGATGCCCGAGGACATTGGATTCCGGGGGCCTGTCGCGTCCGGCGCAGCCGGCATCACCTACCGCCAGCTCGACTACTGGGCGCGAACCGGGTTGGTCCGTCCGGAGATCCGAGCTGCTCGCGGCTCCGGTAGCCAGCGTCTTTACTCCTTCCGCGACATCCTCATGCTCAAGGTCGTCAAGCGCCTGCTCAACGCTGGCGTCTCCCTGCAGCAGATTCGGGTTGCCATCGACCATTTGCGCAGCAATGGCGTCGAGGATCTTTCCCGGGTCACCCTCATGAGTGACGGGGTCTCCGTCTATGAGTGCACCAACGACAACGAGGTCATCGACCTGCTGCGCGGTGGTCAGGGAATGTTTGCCATCGCTTTGGGAGGAGTGTGGCGAGACGTCCAGGGAAGCCTTGCGGAACTGCCGAGTGAGCGTCTCAATCCGATTGACGAGGAAGAGCTCGACGAGTTCACTGCCAGAAGAATTGCCAAGCACGCCTCCTGAACTGGCGGTGAATTGACGAGAAATCGTCCCCGTCATTCCTGATGCGTATGCTCGTTGAGCGTGCGCCTGGGGCGTTCTCCATGCAATGATTCAGGATGAGGAGGCCCCTGTGAAGGACACAATTGCCGCCATCATGAAGCGGCCCGGTATCGCCCATCTGCTGCGAGCCCACACCCGATTCACCCGACGTCTCGGCAACCATTTCGCCGCATCCATCACCTATTTCACGGTGCTGGCGATCGTCCCGGTCATCGCATTCGCCTTTGCCGTGCTGGGATTGATTCTGAGTCGGTTGAGCCCGTACCTGCTCAATCAGGTGGTGGATTCGGTCGTGAGTCTGGCCACTCAGCAGGATGACAAGGAAAAAATTCGCGGCATTATCGAGAATGCGATGAAGGTCGGCGGATCGGTCTGGGCGTTCATCGTCTCCATCCTCACCGCTTTTTGGGCCGGAATCGGCTGGGTCGGAAACATCCGCAAGGGAATCCAGGCGGAATGGGCCCCGGACTTTGACATGGTGGCCGACGACCGCGGATTCGTGCGCGCCAAGCTTTCCGACATGTTGGCATTCCTGGGATTGCTGCTGGTGAGCCTGCTGACGATCGTCACCTCCCAGGTCGGCTCCTCGATGGCCGGGCTGTTGGCCAGGTGGACTGGCCTCGACACCGTTCCTGGCCATGGCCTGCTGCTGGCCCTGGCCGGCCTGCTGGCCTCGGTGATTGCCGGTTGGTTGCTCTTCATCTTCTTGTACACCGTCATGCCGCGTGGCAAGCCGGTGTGGCGTCCGATCCTCAAGGGATCGCTGGCCGCAGGTTTTGCCCTGGCCTTCCTACAGGTGGGTGCTGGCTATCTTGTGCAGGCCTTCAGCTCTAACAAAGCTGTGCAGGCCTTTGGATCTGTCATCATCATCATGCTGGTCTTCGATCTCATCGCTCGATTGAGTCTCTTCATCGCCTCGTGGATCGCGACGGCGAACCAGCCGGCTGTCGACAAGGAGTGGAACGACTGCGACGAGCCCCTGCTTGGTCGTGACGACTGCCGTACCGTTGACGGGCACTGGGAGGCCGCGTTAGCGGATCGCGCCCGCAAGCACTCGAACGAGGATGGAGCGGAAGTCGTCGGTGTCGCCTCACAGGCCAATGGGGGAGAGGAGGACGCCAGCCAGCAGGAGACGGAAGACGCATC
>OAXA01000257.1_pt1 | contig 9269 bp, 8 predicted proteins | sample 1501441 | NCBI WGS metagenome assembly OAXA01 (sample SAMEA2580299, study PRJEB22360) | human gut metagenome | biome: human gut; feature: human-associated habitat; material: faeces | place: Denmark | collected 2008/2010
CACGAGCCCAGGAGACCTTCGACGTACTCCGGCAGCGTCTCGACTGCGAGGTCGTCCTCGTTCATTCCAGGTTCGTCGCACCACAGCGTGCCCGTCGGGAGTCCGACCTCGTCAGGCGTCTTGGACGCTCTGACCAGACCCGTCCTCATCGCATCGTCGTCGTCGGTACCCAGGTGCTCGAGCAGTCCCTCGACGTTGACTTCGATCTGCTCGTCAGCGACATCGCGCCCATGGACCTCCTCCTCCAGCGCATCGGTCGATTGCACCGACACGACCGCGCACGTCCGCCCCGACTTCGTGACGCCGTCTGTCTGGTCACCGGCGTCGACAGCTGGGATGACGCCGGTCCGAGATTCAGCCGTGGAGTCGACCTTGTCTACGAACCGGACGCCCTCATGCGCACCGCGGCCCTCCTCGACGATCTGCTGCCCGGTGGGATCTCAATCCCGCAGGACATCCCTCGACTCGTCCGACAGGCCTATCAGGAGCCCTTCCCTTGGCCTGATGCCTGGACGGCCGGGGGCGAGAAGGCCGCACTCGATGCCAGGTCGAATCGTCAGTTGGCAGCGACTCGCGCCATGGCCTTCCGTCTGGCCGATCCATTCGGCGCATCGAGCCTCATGAAGGGGCTCACCGACATGGCTTCCTCCGATCCCGAGAACACCCGCGGCCACGCGTCAGTGCGCGACTCCGAGGATTCCATCGAGGTCATTGTCGTCCAGCAGTCGGGCTCCGGACATCGGCTGCTCGACGACATCGGGGAATACTCCGGAACAGAGCTGCCGCTGTTCGGTGCCCCTGACGGCGATCTGGCCCGAGCCGTCGCATCGTGCACCGTCACCCTTCCCCGGTCACTGTCGAACCCATGGGACATCGACAGGACCATCGCCGAGCTGGAGGCCGCGCCGATCGACCTCAGCTCATGGCAGACATCCCCGTGGCTTCGGGGACAACTCGTCCTCGTCCTCGACGTCCATGGCAATTCCACATTGTTGGGACATCCACTCCACTACGATCGCGATCAGGGGCTCATCGTCGAGCCCCTTCCCCAGAACGGAGCACCGGTATGACGAGCGCCTTCAACCTCATCGACGAGCCATGGATCGCGGTGCGACGCCCGGACAACGTCGTCATCGAGGTGTCGATCCGCGACGCCTTCCACCAAGCGAGCAGTCTTCGCGGCCTGGCCGGGGAGATCCCCACCCAGGAGGCCGCCGTCCTGCGCCTCCTCCTCGCCATCGCCATCCGGGCCACCGCTGAGTACCGCAGTGACGACGAGAAGATCGACGACTGGGCGCAGTGGTGGGAGTCCGGGCTACCACTGCACGAGATCGACGAATATCTGGACCGCTGTCACGATCGATTCTTTCTCGTCGACGGCCACACGCCCTTCATGCAAGTCGCTGATCTGCACACCAGCAAAGGAGGGTATTCAGGCCTGACCAAGATCATCAGCGAGGTGCCGCCGAACGACAAGTTCTTCACGACAAGGGATGGTGCCGGTATCTCGTCGTTGGGTTTTGCCGAGGCCGCCCGGTGGCTCGTCCATGCCCAGGCCTTCGACATCTCGGGCATCAAGTCGGGGGCTGTCGGCGATCCGCGTGTCAAGGGTGGCAGGGGGTTCCCCATCGGGACGGGCATCAGTGGTCCCATGGGCATCGTCGTCATCGAAGGCACCAGTCTTGCCGAGACGATCCTGCTCAATCTCTTCCTCGAGGACGATCCGCAGGCCGATGTCCCGGTCTGGGAGCGTCCACCGCAGACGGCAGCCCCCGACGCCGAGCACCCGGTTCCCACCGGATGCGCCGATCTCTTCACCTGGCAGAGCCGGCGCGTGCGTCTCATCACCGAGGCGGACCACGTCGTCGACGTCCTCCTGTGCAACGGCGACAAGGTCGGATGGAAGTATCTGTTACACAAGGACCCGTCGACCGCGTGGCGCTTCAGCGCACCCCAGACGAAGGCGGCCGGGGAGATCGTGTACATGCCCCGCAGCCACGACTCCACCAAGGCCATGTGGCGCGGACTGGAGCCTTTACTGGCGCACGAACCATCACCCGAAGACAGGCGCAGGAAGAAGGCCGGAGAGCCCGACAGGGCGTGGCTACGGCCGGAGATTCTCGAGCAACTCGCAACCCTCACCAGCGATGGCGCCCTGCCTGACGATCATCTCATTCGCATGCGGACCATCGGCATGGAATATGGATCACAAAGCTCAGTGGTGTCGACGACGATCGATGACTCCCTGCCGACGTCCTTGGCGGTCATCGCCAACGAGCAGCTGGGACGGCTCGCCGTCGGCTGCGCACATACCGCCGAGTCCCTGGTGTTCGCCTTGCAGAACCTCGCTTCCGATCTGGCTACCGCGACCGGCGACGAGTCGGAGGGGGTCCGTCCCCGAGCTGCCGAAGCCGGTTTCTCGGCCCTCGACCCCGCCTACCGGGAGTGGTTCAGTCGCCTCACGGGCACCACCGACGTCGATGCCGCGACTCTGGCATGGCGCCGGAGGGCACGGCGGATCGTGCGCGAGGTGGGCCTCCAGCTTTGCCGCGACGCCGGGTCGGCAGCCCTCACCGGACGCATGGTCCCGGTGCCCAACACCGAGCGACACGACCTCATGGACCTCGCCCGCGCCTGGCAGCGATTCCTCTCCCGGATGCGCGCCAGCGCCCCCCTATCTGACGATCCTCAACGCGACACCAAGTCATCCTCGAAGGAGCAGTGATGCCAGAACCATGGAATGACGTCAGCGCAGCGACGCTTGGCGCCGTCACCCACCTGCAACGGGGCTATCTCGCCACGCCGCGCGATCCGTGGGCGGTACGGACTCTGGCAGCCCTGCGCCATGCCGATGTGACTCGGCCGGGAACCGACCCGAATCTCCGGGAGGGGACCCTGGGCCACCTTCCGGACGATCTGGTGGGCCACGGGGCATCGCCGGCGACGTACGCCGAACGAGCCGTCCACGCCGCCGTCGTCCTCTACGCCATCCATCAGCAGTCCCGGCCCGGGCCGATGCACGCCACCGGCATCGGATTGGGCCAGGCGGCTCGGATGCTCTCGGCGCGACGCTCGACGAGCACCGAGTGGGACCCCGGCACGGTCTCCCGGTTCCAGCACCTGTGCCGCGCCCAGCAGTGGGCCATCCGCCTCGAAAACATCCGAGGGCTCGTCACTCTCATGCGATCCGAGGACGTCCCGCTCGACTACGGCCGACTCGCCGCCGACCTGTGGCGACTGCAGACCTCGGCATCCGACCGCGTCCTCCTAGCTTGGGGACGCCAGCTCCACCACCTCCCATCCGACGCCCCAACCACCACCGAGAGCACAAACCGAGGAGAATCCCAATGAGTTCGTACTACGTCGACATCCACGTCCTTCAGAGCGTCCCGCCGTCCAACGTCAACCGCGACGACACCGGGGCGCCGAAATCAGCTCTGTACGGCGGGGTCCGTCGGGCCAGGATCAGCTCACAGGCATGGAAGAAGGCCGTGCGAACGTCCTTCAAGGACTTCCTGCCCGCTTCCCAGACCGGCGCGCGGACACTGCGCGTCGTCGAACTGCTCATGAACCGCCTCACCGCCGATCCCTACCGACTGGCGCAGGAGGATGCTCGACAGAAGGCCCTCGCGGTCGTCAAGGCGCTCGGTCTCAAGGCCGACAAACCTCGAGTGAAGGACGGCTCGGGCCACGAGGGCGTCGAGCGCACCCAGTACCTCGTCTTCTACTCCAACCAGCAGCTCGATCGCCTGGCGCAGCTCGCGGCGACCTCGGAGGGCAAGATCCCCAGTTCCGACGCCAAGAAGGCCGCCGATTCCGATCATGGGATCGAGGTCGCGTTGTTCGGTCGCATGGTCGCCGATTCCAAAGACCTCAACGTCGACTCGGCCGTGCAGGTCGCCCACGCGCTGAGCACCCACGCCGTCGAGATCGAGTCCGATTACTTCACCGCCGTCGACGACTACAAGCTCGATGAGGACGACGCCGGAGTCGGCATGATCGGAACCGTCGAGTTCACCTCCGAGACCCTCTACCGGTTCGCCACGGTGGCTGTCTCGACCCTCGAGGACAACCTGGGAGACGTTGATCTCACCGCCGACGCCGCCGCCGCGTTCGTCCGCGGGTTCGTCGTGTCGATGCCAACCGGCAAGCAGAACACCTTCGCCAACAACACCCTGCCCGACGCCGTCGTCGTCCAGATCCGCAAGGGCCGGTCGTCCAGCTTCGTCGGGGCGTTCGAGGACGCCATCACGTCGACCACAGGTGGTTTCGTCGAGGCATCGTGCAAGGCGCTGGCCAGCTATGCGCACGACTGCGAGGAAGCCTTCCTCGGGGCACCAGTGGCCTCCTTCGTCACCCGGGTCGGCACGCGTACCGAGGCTGTCAGCGACATGGGCACTGCCATGCCCATCGACGAGCTCGTCTCGTCGGTGAGAGACCAGGTCGCCACCGTCCTGCGAGCGCAATCGTGACCGTCCTGCTGTTGCGGCTCGCCGGGCCCTTGCAGTCCTGGGGAGACTCGAGCCGATTCACGACTCGTGCGACGCGCCGCGAACCGACGAAATCCGGTGTCATCGGGCTGCTGGCGGCGGCGCAGGGGCGACGTCGTACCGACAGCATCGAGGACCTTCTCACGCTTCGGTTCGGCGTACGCACCGACCAGCCAGGCTCAGTCGTCCGTGACTTCCAGACGGCCATGGACTGGGCGCACCCCAAGAAGGACGGCAGCGTCAACGCCATGCCCCTGTCGAACCGCTACTACCTGGCCGACGCCGTCTTCGTCGCAGCGGTCGGGGGAGATCGGTCGCTGCTCGAGGCCCTCGACGAGGCCATCGGAGAACCGGCGTTCCCCCTGTATCTGGGCCGCCGCGCATGTCCCACGGAGGGACAGGTGTCCTTGGGTATCCGCGACGACGAGATGCTGTCTGCCTTGGAGACCGAACCGTGGCATGCCAAGCCCTGGCATCGACGCCGTTTGGGCCGCTCGGTGCACCTGCCCATCGCCTACGACGCCGCCCCCGGCCAGCTCGGAGACACCGTCCGAGACCTTCCGCTGAGCTTCAACCCGGAGCGGCGCGAGTACGGGTGGCGCGACGTCGCCTCGACGACTGTCGTCGTCGACAACCCCGACGGCAACGACGAGCCCGACTGGTTCGCGGGCCTGGAAGGAGAGTGATGTTTCTCACCCAGTTCGACGTCAACGTCGCCCGCCGCGACGCCGTGCGTCTGTTGGCATCTCCGGAGCGACTCCATGCTGCGGTGCTGAGCTCGTTCCCGCCTGGCCAGTCGACGTCCGACGGAGGCCGAACCCTGTGGCGACTGGACCGTGGGCCGACTCCCCATGAGGCGAAACTCATGATCGTCAGCCCGCTGAGACCTGACCTCACCGTGCTCAACGAGCAGGCCGGATGGTCGACGGGGGTGTCGGGTCGGTCGGCCGACTACGATCCCTTCCTGCGGGGTCTCCGGCCCGGCTCCGCCTGGCGATTCAGGTGCGCGGTCAACCCGACGACCGCAGTGCGCAGGACAGCCGGGTCACGCGGCCAGCGAGTTGCAGAGGTGACGGCCGAGCAGCAACTGGCTTGGTTCCTCGGTCGTGCCGAACGCCACGGACTGTCAGTGCCCGTCACCCCTGACGGGACGCCGTCCGCGCGCGTGACCCGTCGGGAGGTCCTGAGATTCCGTCGTCGGGGATCCATGGTGACGCTGGCGGTGACACAGGTGGACGGCGTCATCCATGTGGCTGACGCCGATGCCGCCCGTGGGGCGCTGACCTGCGGGATTGGTCCGGCCAAGGGATACGGCTGTGGCCTCATGACCCTGGCACCGGTCGTGAGTTGAGCGATGGGCAAATCGATCCCGGGCGCACGGCCAGCCGAGGTCCAGGAGTTGGCGCGCGCCCAGGATCGGCTCAGCTTCATCTACATGGAGCATTGCATCGTCAACCGCGACTCGAATGCCATCACGGCGTCGAATCAGCAGGGCACCGTGCATGTTCCGGCGTCCATGATCGGAGCGCTGTTGTTGGGCCCGGGAACGAACGTCACCCACCAGGCGATGGTGCTGCTGGCCGAGTCTGGCGCGACGACGCTGTGGGTCGGCGAACACGGAGTCCGGTATTACGCCCATGGCCGACCACTGGCCCGGACGACCCGACTACTCGACCTGCAGGCCGAAGCCGTCACCGACCGCACGAAGCGGCTTGCGGTCGCTCGGCGCATGTACGAGATGCGGTTTCCCGACGACGTGGCGACGGGCCTGACCCTGCAACAACTGCGCGGACATGAAGGGGCCCGAGTTCGGCAGGCCTACCGGGATGCGGCCATCCGATTCGGCGTCGACTGGGACAAACGCAGCTACAAGGTGGAGGATTTCGAGTCGTCCGACCCGGCGAACCAGGCTCTCACCGCAGCGACGACCTGCCTCTACGGAGTCGTCCATTCCGTCATCGCGGCGCTGGGGCTGTCCCCCGGGCTCGGGTTTGTGCACACGGGCCATGATCGGTCGCTCGTCTATGACGTCGCCGATCTGTACAAGACGTCGCTGGCGGTACCAGTCGCGTTCGAATGTGCAGCGAACGGGGACGTTGACGACATCCCTGGCGCGACGCGACGAGCCATGCGCGACGCCATTCACGAGTCGAAGCTCCTGAGCAGGTGCGTGGAAGACATCCATACCCTTCTCGACGCTCCGGGAGATCCCGATGACGGATACGGGTGGGACGTCGTCGACCTGTGGGACGACCGCGTGGGTACGGTCGCCTCAGGGAGATCGTGGGCATAGCCGTGGTCGTGCTCGTCCTCACTGCCTGCCCTGCAGGGCTGCGCGGTCATCTCACGCGGTGGCTGCTCGAGATCAGTCCCGGCGTGTTCGTCGGGCATGTTCCTGCACGGATCAGGGATGCCCTCTGGAGCCGAGTCGTTGAAATGTGCCACGACGGGCGGGCGATCCTCGTGTATTCGGTGCGCGGCGAGCAGCACTTCGAGTTCCGCGTGCATCGACATGACTGGGACGTCGTCGACTTCGACGGGCTGAAACTCATGCAGAGGCCAAACAATAGGGCACACACCTCGACACTGCGGCCAGGATGGAGCTCAGCCGCGCGGCGACGTAGGACGGCCAAGCGCTAGATCGAGTACACTTGTATCTAGGCAAAGCTCCTGCATCAGCCGTAGTCGGCTGGTGTCTTCCCCGCCTACGCGGGGGTGAGCCCCTCTTTAGAATATGGCATGATATTGTCCATGTGTCTTCCCCGCCTACGCGGGGGTGAGCCCATTCCGGGGTGTGAGGCGATTCTTACCACCCGGTCTTCCCCGCCTACGCGGGGGTGAGCCCATCGGAGGCGTTTCCGCCAACAATGTGTCGCTGTCTTCCCCGCCTACGCGGGGGTGAGCCCAATCGAGCGTTAGAAACATCCCTCAGGGGGTTGTCTTCCCCGCCTACGCGGGGGTGAGCCCGGCGTAAACGCTATGAGATCATTCATGAAAAAGTCTTCCCCGCCTACGCGGGGGTGAGCCCTTATACAGGTCGTTGACATGGAACAGCCGCAAGTCTTCCCCGCCTACGCGGGGGTGAGCCCCTCCATATCGGTGACAGGAATGGTAATCGGCTGTCTTCCCCGCCTACGCGGGGGTGAGCCCCGCTCAGCTGTCATCCCATCCTTCAGATAAAAGTCTTCCCCGCCTACGCGGGGGTGAGCCCCGATTCAGCGCCAATTCCGAGATTACCCGAAAGTCTTCCCCGCCTACGCGGGGGTGAGCCCCAATTGTGGGTTAATTTGGGTGTCAAACGTCTGTCTTCCCCGCCTACGCGGGGGTGAGCCCGTAAACGTGTCCGCTAGTGCACGCATACGACGGTCTTCCCCGCCTACGCGGGGGTGAGCCCTAGTCGATCAGTTGGCTGATGTCACCGAGATTGTCTTCCCCGCCTACGCGGGGGTGAGCCCGAAAACGTCGTCAACGAACTCGACAGCGGGGGGTCTTCCCCGCCTACGCGGGGGTGAGCCCAAATCAGGAACCCGAGGTCTCCGAGGGCTTCGGTCTTCCCCGCCTACGCGGGGGTGAGCCCAGGAGGAACCAAGAAGGCCTGTCCGGCCGTGAGTCTTCCCCGCCTACGCGGGGGTGAGCCCCACCACCGACCTAGTCAGCAACGGGCTACGCCGTCTTCCCCGCCTACGCGGGGGTGAGCCCGAGGGCGGCGCGGTCAACCCCGAGGCCACCGAGTCTTCCCCGCCTACGCGGGGGTGAGCCCCATATTTGCATCCCCGAGGTGAGGTCATATCAGTCTTCCCCGCCTACGCGGGGGTGAGCCCCGGTCCACTGAGGAGGCGTCACCGGCGTGCGCGTCTTCCCCGCCTACGCGGGGGTGAGCCCTCTGTCTTTGAGAGTGAGGGCAGTCTTCCCCTGTCTTCCCCGCCTACGCGGGGGTGAGCCCGCGCAAGAAGCTCGATCATTCGATCGATGGCCGTCTTCCCCGCCTACGCGGGGGTGAGCCCCACGGGCGCGCCTGGGTAGTGCGCATTGAGGAGTCTTCCCCGCCTACGCGGGGGTGAGCCCTCGACGGCGCCCAACGAGGTAGCCACTGACAGGTCTTCCCCGCCTACGCGGGGGTGAGCCCAGGGCGGTCACGAACGAGAACGCTTCGGTGGTGTCTTCCCCGCCTACGCGGGGGTGAGCCCCCACACCCCCGTCACCGACTGACCCGACACGAGGTCTTCCCCGCCTACGCGGGGGTGAGCCCACCTGGATTTCTGCGGTGCGGGCTGAGGTGGCGTCTTCCCCGCCTACGCGGGGGTGAGCCCTCGACCGCTCCACGCTCGACGCTGGCACGCTCGTCTTCCCCGCCTACGCGGGGGTGAGCCCTACGGCATATCACTCGACGAAGCCACGTTCACGTCTTCCCCGCCTACGCGGGGGTGAGCCCCTTGGCTGCCATGGGCGTGGAATCCCAAATCCGTCTTCCCCGCCTACGCGGGGGTGAGCCGTCCAGCACCTCCTCGGGGGTGTAGCCGACACCGTCTTCCCCGCCTACGCGGGGGTGAGCCGTCCGGCAGGTCATAGCACCCCGCGCTCCTTGAGCCGTTGATGAATCCTCACCTGGCGCTCGACTTCCTCGTCCTCAGCCCACTGGGCATCTCTCCTGTCGAGAGCACGGGTCGACGACACCCAACACGCCCACGAGACGATGGCGGCGACCACGCCACCACCGGCCCACATGAAGACGTCATATTTGCCGCCATGAAGCCACTCCGCCCACTGATGCAGGTTATT